>Ga0080013_1002062_pt1 | contig 24747 bp, 31 predicted proteins | sample ETNvirenome_6_85_FD_69236 | JGI IMG/M metagenome (GOLD analysis project Ga0080013, IMG submission 69236) | Marine viral communities from the Pacific Ocean - ETNP_6_85 (SPADES assembly) (version 2) | ecosystem: Environmental > Aquatic > Marine > Oceanic | place: Pacific Ocean | collected 2013-06-19
GGTTACAGGTTTGTCGAGATATGCATGAATATCAAAACACGCTGAACCGTCTGTTGCAAAATGTGGGTCTAATACTTCATTGTGAAGTTTGTAATATTTTAGTTTCATAATATAAAATTCCTTATTGTCAAATTATTGATATACTCTCTGTGTTTACCCACTTATTTAATCCAATGTCATCGGCAGTAGAACCGAAAAATCCATAAGGTGTCGGTAGTCCTGCACCTATTACAGATGATGCACCATTAGGTGTAAAATTAAAATCAGCAGTGACACCCCAAGTGGTTGTAACATCATCAAGATAATTATACATTGAAAGATGGACAGCCCCTGTTGTATAATATGAATCAGTCCCATTATTATAGAATGCACTATTGAATTGTCTACATTCAGTCGCGGCTCCAACTGAGATTCCATATTCTCCATTATTAGTGAATATACAGTTCGTAACTATCGATTGACCACCACCTGAAACAAGCATTCCAATACCTGTATTATTATCACACACACAATTACAAACTCTAGAGGCATAACTACTAACAAAGGCACCATCATCACCATTGTTGAAGAATACACATTCTACAATCATAGCGGCACCACCAGACCGTAATCCATCACCTGCATTATTGTCAAATAAACATTTGTTATATAGTCCGTAGTTAGAAGATGAATGCTCAATCCCAGAACCACCATTATTGTCGGCTCTACAATTTATCCAACTCCAATAATTAGCATTGGCATTCATATTTATACCGTGGTCTGTTGCACTTGTAAATTGACAATTAACAAAGGTTACTTGGTGGTTGTTTGTGTCGGTTACTGCTATACAGTGTTGTGCTGTATCGTTGGCATCAAATTTGAGATGAGAAAAACATGTATAGTCAACACTTTTCACACTAACTTCCATCATTGGAGTTGAACCATCTAAACTGTCACCAAATATTGTTACTATTGTTCCATCAACAACACCACTTGAGTTTGCACCATTAATAATTACTTCTCTATTGTTCCAAGTGCATGTGAGTTTACCCCCAGTTTGTTGTGCGCCTCCGAGGTCATAATATCTTTCATCATTTGAGGTACTCAGTATACGAACTTCATCGCCGTCTACAATAGTGCCATCGGCAATTCTGTCAAATGCGTATTGGATTGTTTGCCATGCCCCAAGCACAGAAGTCCCTCCACCTGGAGCGTCATTTCCGTTTTCGCCGTGTACATAGTAGATATTTACACTTGCACCATTATATTCAGCCATTATACAGTTCTCCTAATTGTCAATTCTAATATACAATTTGTTAGAGTTGTAACAGAATCAATTTCAAATTCTATAATATCACCCGCATCAAATTGGTATTTATTCCATTGCCCGGCAATGTCATCAGCAGATTCTGCTTTATTTGAATCACCAGAAACCAATTGGGTATTTTCTGTATGATGTGATTGTGTGATAGCCGTCATTGTTGGGAAGTTTGCATAGGTACAATAATTTATTCCCCAATCAATTTCACCTTCAACAGATTCTGTTGAGGTTACTCTCCAATCAACAATATCACAAGCATATGGAAGGGTGCGGTGCCCCTTTACTCCTGTGGTCAACACACTACTTCCGTTGTTTACAGAAATTCCTATGGTTTCTTTTTGTTCTCCTGCCCAATATCCACCGACTTCTAAACCCCCTAAAATATTAACATCACCACCAAATGTTGCACCACCACCCATAGACATTCCAGCCGCACTATGAATCAGAGTAACATTAGAATCACCTAGAACAATTTCATTGTTCACAGTAGCACTTGAAGGTTGTGCATTGTATCCTAAATATGTGTTATTAGAACCTGTTGTACCATTATATCCCGCACTTGCTCCTAATGCACTATTATTATCACCTTCTGTGTTGCTATAGAGTGCCTTATATCCAGTTGCTACATTATAATCACCTTCTGTGTTGCTATAGAGTGCCTTATATCCAGATGCTACATTACTATCACCTTCTGTGTTGGAACGGAGTGCATAATATCCAGTTGCTACATTATAATCACCTTCTGTGTTGGAATAGAGTGCCTGATATCCAGTTGCTACATTACTATTGCCTCCAGCCATTCCACTTGTGTTGGAATTGAGTGCCTGATATCCAACTGCGGTGTTGGTCCCAACATCTCCACCACCCCTTCCTACAGTTAAGTCATTTATTATAACATCTCCACCAAATGTTGCACCTGCATCTGCGGAAAGTCCCACAAACGCATGAATATCTGAGTCCATATCAAGAATATGTGTTCCTAATATTTTGAAATTTACTAAACCACCAGTGACTCCCATATAAGTTGACGATGCGTGGTCCAATTTGGCCAAAATAGTCGTGGAGGTGTTCTCGTTCCCAGTATACCTATAGGTGCCTATTGGTTGTTCAAAAACATTGCCGTTCTCCGCGTCCAATTTTGGTACATTCGCACCCAAACTAAAAATATATCTTGCGGTGTCTAATGGAGTTCCTGAAGAAACAATTGAAATATCTCTATCACCACCTGACCAGATATCAAGAGTTCTATGAGGTTCGTCTGTTGGGCTTAGGGGGTCACCATCCAATTGAAAGGTTATATTTTCTCTTGTGGATTGGGTTGTACCATCAGGCCACTGCAAGAATCCGCCCGTTGCTACTACTACATTTCCACCAAATGTTGCACCACCAGAAACATAAAAATCACCAGAAATTCCTAATGTCTGGTCTGGACCAGAAGTTCCTATTCCGACTTTTAAATTTGTAGCATCATAGTAAAATGCAGTAGCACCTTTGATAATAGAACCGTTGGTATCATAATATGCAACCTCACCTGTATTGCCTTCTGTGTTTCCAGTTTCTGTTGCTGAACTTATTTTCCATACAGCAGGGTTTGTACTCGTACAAATCCATTGTTTACCACCATAAAGGTAAGTATCGTCAACTACTGGTTCTGGAAAATTAATTGCCATAATTATATCCTGTTAAAATTCTATCCACGCAGATTCGGAGTCCACATAAGTATATAGATTGCCTGTTCCAGTATCATACCAACGGTCTCCGTCTTGAGGACTTGATGGTGCAGATGCAGATTCGGTAAATGTTCCTGTGTCTGTAAATGTCAAATCAATATTTTTACCTTGTGGAGTAACAGTAATTCCATTTCCTTTGAAGTTTAAATCGCTCACTGATTTTATAATCATTTTACCATCATCGCGAACTCCAACAGCACCACCACCTGCAAGTCCCACCCAATCTATACTCTGTGCCTGTGCTGGAGGAACACTGAGCATTTTCTCTAGAACTTTTGTGTCTACACCTATTCTTTTTTTCTTTTCATCATACTTTAAAGGAAATTGTGTTTCAAGAAATCCGGGTTCGCCATGTTTACCATCAACTCCGTCTCTACCATCTTTACCGTTTTGTCCTTTAAGTCCTTGCATTCCCTTTAGACCTTTAGTTCCCTGTTTACCTTGTTGTCCTTGAGGTCCTTGTATTCCCTTTAGACCTTTAGTTCCCTGTTTACCTTGTTGTCCTTGAGGTCCTACTTCACCCAGTTCACCTTTAGGTCCTACTTCACCTTGTTCACCTTGTTGTCCTACTTCACCTTGTTGTCCTTGAGGTCCTACTTCACCTTGTTCACCTTTAGGTCCTACTTCACCTTGTTCACCTTGTTGTCCTACTTCACCTTGTTGTCCTTGAGGTCCTACTTCACCTTGAGGTCCTACTTCACCTTGTTGTCCTTGTTCGCCCAGTTCACCTTGTTGTCCTACTTCACCTTGTTCACCTTGTTGTCCTACTTCACCTTGTTGTCCCTGTATGCCTGGAATCCCTGCATCTCCTTTTTCTCCTGGAAGACCAGGAAACCCCATATGGCCACGAGGACCTTCAATCTTTTCTATTATGGGTACAGAAATACTTTCTTCTTTTACTAAATCTTTTTCTTCAATAAATTTTTCAATAAAAAAACTAGAAGAATCTTCTATAAGTTTTTCTTTATTATGATATTGATTAAACCTTTTCAAATCTGACATATTAATAAATCCATTAAATAAATAAAATTTTAGTTAAATTTTTCTTTTTTAAAGTTATAAAAAACATATTATAAGAACTTCCGTTGGTTTGAGATATATTAATAATTTTAGATGACTTTTTTATAATTGTAGGTTCTGTTATTTTAACTTTCATCTAGTTACCTCTTTTGGACAATCTAATCTACCTTCCATTAATCGAGTAACTGTACCATCTGTATGTTTAAGTTCTAAATCATATAAATGCTTTCCATTAGGAATAAAAGAAGTTGCAGTTGCGCCAGCAAAAATATAAATACCACCTGTTTGACCTCCAGTATTCCCTGCATTTCTGTTCAGCCAAATTCCACCACTCAACCCTCCAGTATATCCACTATATCCACTATCTATATTACCGAAACCAGTTGCACCCAAACCAGTTGCACCAGCAGTAATTCCTTTCGCTGCATATGAAGCGCCTGCAACATGTAGAAGTTTATCACTATCTAGAGTAGACCTTCTACATTGAAGTTCTGCCGTATATAATGATAAATCTATAACCGTATCGGTAGAATCGGTATATAAAAGGTGAAGATTTAGGGTTTCACCCTGATTTGCAGTTATATCATGTCTTGCTGTCATATATTTTCTCCAATAGTTTATACATTATATATGTAATACGACATTTATTGTTCTATTTTTTAACCTTTTGTCTTTTCTTATAGCCTTTCTTTTTATTTATTTTAGTTCCCTTTTTTTCTTTGTTTTGGCGGTCTATTTTTTCTTGTTTCTTTTTTCCTTGCTCTGCTATTCTTCTTTGAACTTCTTGTTCCGCTTCGTGGGCATGCATTTGTTCTACTAAAGTTTGATACTGTTGATAGTTCGCCATAGCCCTTTCTTTGTGTTCTTCTGGAACAAGATTTTCCTCAATCAACCTCTTACATGCATGAAGGCCAACATGGGGTTTCCCGGCATAGTATGCTGTAGCACCAATTTCATCAAGAATCTGATACTTGTAACAGTCATCACTAATGAATAGAATATCATCTTTGGGAAAAGGTATTTCAAGAGCCATTCTTGCAAACATATAACCAAGTCTTGGTTTGTTGTGGATTTGTCTGTAAAGTCTTGCTATTTGATATAGAGGTTCTGCACGAATTGGTCTGTACTCATATGCATCTAAAAATGCTTGTTGAATTTCCGGCCATGGTTTTTCAAGAAGTGCTTTTATTATACCAATTCTATAAAGAGAATAATATGCTTCTTCTTCCCAACCACCCGCTTCGGCTCTTTTAGTATATGCTTCCATAGATTTTTCATATTGTTGAGAATCAAAATACGATTGTGCAAGATAAAATTGGTATCTAACATTCTCTGGTTCATCTTCTAATGCTTTCAAAAGCATTTCTGCATCTTTACTATATTTTTCCTGTGCAGAAATTCCAACATTTCTTGCACCCAGTGTTCTTGCATCAATTTTATAATCGCCATGAACCCTTTCATTGGTTACTTGGTCGATATGTTTGCCCTTACACTCTGCGTATTCATGAAGAACGCCAACATATCCCCAATCAACCCCAGTTTTGAATATTTGATTTCTCCACCAATGAAAATCATCCCTACCAATTTTTAGGCTGTATGAGTCTTTGTCCATAACTTCTGGATAAACAAAATCTCCTTTTATATAATCATCAGCATCAATCACCCAAGCATATTCTGCCTTACCGTCACAATTTCGCAAAGACTCTGTTCTACTTCCTGTCTTATCTCCATGGTCACCAAATCCCTTCCAATCAGAAAGATATACTTCACCCGGCACTCCATGCTCATCAAAAAATTCTTTAATTATTTCTGGAGTACCATCGGTTGAACCTGTATCTGTAATATCATAACGGTCAATGTATGGTAACATTGACTCAAGACATTCTTTGATAATGTGAGTTTCGTCCTTTACAATCATACAAAGGGTGATAATTTTATCTTTTGGAGTTTTCTTTTTCATAGTTTAATATCACTTATTTTTTTCTTTAACCACTTTTCAAAATTTATTGTTGGACTCCACTTTAAGTCCTTTTCAATACTATGTATGGTAGCACAAGTAGAATTTATTTCACCTGGTCTTTTTTCTATATAAGATTGGTTAGGAGATATTATATCTGCCAATTTTTGAATTGATATATTATTTCCACTCCCAACATTATAAATACTACCCGGCTCAGTTTCTTTTTCTATTGCTAACATATTTGCTTTTATTACATCATCAACATGAATAAAATCTCTTTTTTGAGAACCATCTCCCACTATAGTAAGAGGTTCTCCTTTTTCATATTGTCTTAAAAATATACCAATAACAGGGGCATACTGCCCTTCTGTGTGTTGTCTGTTTCCATAAACATTAAAATATCTAAAGATAATTGTATCAACACCATATAATTTAGAATATAATTTACACATTTCTTCTGAACTTTTTTTAGAATCAGAATATGGATTTAAACAATTTTCTTTTGAATCTTCTGGTTGAATCGTCCAGTCACATTTGTAAATTGCACTTGTAGAAGATAATATAACTTTCTTTATATTATTTTTTCTTGCAGAACTTAAAACAGAACATGTTCCCATAATATTTGTACTATAACATTTTTCTGGATTTTCTATAGCAACTTGAATTTGTGTTTCTGCAGCGAGATGAAAAATAAAATCAACTCCCTTTGTTAGTTTTTCAATCAAAGCAAAATCACAAACATCACCAATATAATTTTCAGATTTGTCGTTCCAATATCCATCAGGATTTATATCTACCGATACTACATCATAACCATTTTCTATTAAATGGTCTATCAAATTACTTCCAATAAAACCAGCACCGCCTGTTACCATTACTTTCATGATTTAAATCTTTTCTCCAAAAAATCTATTAGAATTTATATTTTTGTCGTCAATAAAAATATCATACTCAGGCTTTCCAAATCTAAGTTCATGATATTTAACTCCCCATTCTTTAAATTGTTTTTCTGTAACCTCTTTCCAATCTATTCCTGTTCCACTCCCTCTTGCAGTCCAATATGTTATATGATTACCTTCATCATATAATTCATTAATTTCTTTTATTCTTTCTGGAATAGGAATAGCGTCTGGATAATTTCTTTCTGAAGAATATCTACAAATAGTTTCATCTATATCAATAAATATAATCATTTTAATAATTCCTCTGATATTCTTTCAGATGCCTTTCCGTCCCAAAGAGGCGGATGAGATACCGGCCACCACCTTTCTTTTAAATTGTCAATTTTATCTGGAACATCATAAAAGTCAACTAAATTATTTGTACCAATTGAAATTGTACACGGTCTTTCCGTGTTCTCTCTTATAGTAAAACAAATAATTCCAAGAAATGTAGTTTCTTCTTGAATTCCGCCAGAATCTGTGACAACTGCAACACTATTATTAATTGCTTTTAAAAAATCCACATATGACATCGGTTCTACCATAGCAAGATTCTCTATTTCTGAAAACTTATCATACATACCATATTTTTTAAGTTGATTCTTGGTTCTTGGATGAATAGGCCAAATAATTTTTATTTTTATTCTGGAACACATATCTAAAATCTTCTCAAGAGAATCTTTATCATCAACATTAGAAGGTCTATGACATGTCAAAAGAATATATGGGTCTTCTTCTGTACTATCTAATTTATTATTATTCTGTACCCAAACAATAGAATCTATCATTGTATTACCAACAAAAAATACATTGTCTTTGTGTTTTAGATTTTCCATACCACTATCTTCTGTTACAAAACAAACATCTGAAATTTCATCTACTATTCTTCTGTTTATTTCTTCTGGCATAGTTTCATCAAAACTTCTTAACCCAGATTCAACATGAACTAATCTTGCTCCATACTTTTTTGTTGCTATCGCCGCTGCCAAAGTAGAATCAACATCACCATATACTATGACCGTAGAAGGATTATGTTCTACCATAACTTCATATAACTTTTCAATCATAAAAGAAAGTCTGTGAATAGAATCACCAGTTACTGTAGGTAGAACTATATCTGGTTCTTTCATTCCTACCGAACTCATAATATCCTTAGACATATTATCTGAATAGTGTTGAGAAGTATTTACTATTAACTGTTTAACATTTCTTTTTTCTAGAGACCTAATAACAGGAGCGGCTTTTACATAATTTGGTCTTGCTCCTACAACATGTAACATCATGACTTCACTCCATAATATTTACGCATCCATTCAACCGTATTGTGTACACCAACTTCTAATGAAATTGTATCTTCGTGGTTTAAATATTTTCTAGACTTTGTACTGTCAACAAATTTATCTTTTGTAGTAAGTATTTCTAATTTATCATCATATGTTACTAAATCTGATGGTGCATTAGTTTCTTTTAAAATTAAATCTACCAAATATTCAATAGTATGATGTTGCTCGCTTGCAATATTATATGTTTCTCCAGAATTAAAATTATTTGCAATATTTGCCAAGGTTCTCACACAATCATAAATGTAAGTACTTGTTCTAGTATGTCCTCTGTATATTGTTATTGGAATATTATGCAATAAATTATATGTAAATATACAATTAACACTTCTAAATGGATGATACCATTCTCCTGGACCATATGTGTTGAATAATCTTACAACTACACTTTCTGTATCGTACATAATTTTAGAATTTAGAATTTGCATTTCATTAACTCTTTTAGACATTGCATAATCATTCATTTGAACTATGGGAGTTTTGTCCAATACATCTTCGTACATAATATCTGTATAATCACCATACACTTCAGAAGAAGAAGTATGTACTAATTTAAATCTGTGTTTTTCTTGTAGACGAATAATATTTTTTGTTCCTATTGCATTAGTTTTCCAAACCTTTTCATAGAAATGTTCTCCATTCCACCGTCCAAATTCAGCACCACAATTATAAACAATATCTGGTTTAACATGTTCTACAACATCAGAAATTTGTCTATATTCAGATATGTCGCACCTAAAATAATTTTCATTTTCAACTTTACCAAGTCCGTGACCATATAGGTGTGGTGTATGGTATAAATCTATTCCAAAAACATTATAGCCTCGTTCTCTTAATATCTCAGAGACTTTAGTTCCTACAACCCCCTCAGAACCAGTAATTAAAACCTTTGGAAACTGAACTTCTTTCATTTATTTTTCGCCTCTAACCTCTTGATTTTTATCCCAAGTCGCTTTCATAATTTTTGGGTCAACTCCTAGTCGTTCCGCAAAGTGAATGAGTGCATTTAAATCTTTAGGAAAACAATGTCCACCAAATCCTAAACTTCCATCAGGGCCTGGAACTGTAACATGTGAGTCTGCAACTCTACTATCTCCAATCAAACCGCCAACAGCGACATTCCAATCTACTCCAAAGTCTTGTGCTACCTGATACATTTCATTCATAAATCCAACCTTAGTTGCAAAGAAACAATTTAATAAATATTTAATAAATTCAGAAGTAACGGTATCTGTTATAAGATATTTCATTGAAGTAAATCTTTTTTCATATAAACTTTTAAGTTTGGCAGAACCTTCTTTTTCATCACTTCCAATAACTATCTGTGCGGCATTCATGAAATCCCACTTAGCCCTTCGTTCAGTTAAAAATTCTGGATTGGAAACAACATTGATACCATACTTTTTTGAAAGTCTTCTGCAAGTTCCTGGTATTACAGTTGATTTAACAACAATTGTTTGATTGAATGGGTCTACTAATTTAGTAAGTTCTTCCATTGTATTTTCAATATAAGAAAGGTCTATAGACATATCATCTTTTTTTGGAGGTGTTGGTAAACATAGAAAAATAAAATCTGAACCCTTTACCGTATCCTCAAAAGAATGTGTTCTTTTATTTTGGTCAATATCATATACCTTGATATCAAAGTTATAATCATTACTACTTCCAAAACCAAAAGAAACCGCAGAGCCCACAAACCCTCCACCTAAAATACCAATTCTAAAACCATGATTTATGTCAGACATTTTTATTCTCCTGTAAAATTACATTTGCTATTCTGTTTGCAAGAACCTTATATCCATCGTGCGTGTAATGAACACCATCAATATAATGTTTTTCAGTTCCAGACATATCACACACCAAAAGTGATTGCTCTGTAGCGAGTCTTCTAATTATTTTATTATATTTACCAATATATTCTGTATTCTTAAAATATAGTGGAGTAAATTCTAATTCTGGAAGAGTGCATAAAATAATATGAATATCGTGTACCTTTAATATAGAAATTATTTGTCTGAGGTTATCCTCATAAACTTCTTCCGTAATTGGAACTTGTGTATCGTTTGTTCCTATTAAAACTGTTGCTATTCTAGAATTTTTATTACTACTTGTATCAGACCATGCCCTTCTAAGAAGGTCGGAACTAGTCTCTCCAGAAACTCCACGATTATGGCAGTAATAAAATTCATTAGTTTTTTCTGTTAAGATTTTTCCCAGTTCAGCAGGAAAAGACCTTCCTTGAAAATCTCTCGCGCCATATGTAATTGAATCACCTAAACATAAAATCTCATTCCAAATCATTAATATATTCCTTGTATGCATTATATCTATAACAGTCACCTGATGTGTAAAATGAATCTACTTCTTTAAACCCTAAATCTTTTATTTTATTTTTTGGGCAGGGAAGGTGTTGTTCTCTGGTTGCATCTTCTTTTAAATCCCCCAATAGAATTCCTTTTTTCGACACTCTTTCCATTTCTTTTATCATACCTATAGCATATTCATCATCTGGTAAATATTGATATACTCCAAAACAAAAAGTATAATCAAAATATTTATCTGGAAATGGTAAATTAATTGCTTCTGAACATTGTATTTTGTGTTCTGGAAATAAGGATTTATGCTTTTCAATTAATGGTTGTGAATAATCCACACCAACATATTCATACTTGATACTAAGTTCTCTTGCCAAAAATCCAGCACCACATCCTACTTCTAATATAGATTCGCCTTCATTAATTTTAAGAGTGTCTGATATTCCTTTACATATAACTTTACTGTCTGCTTTAATTTCTAGATGTTCATAACCATCCAAAAAAAGTAAGTCATTGTTTTTTCCCAAACCCTTGGAATCCCATATTTCTTTCCAAAAATTACTCATCAATATATTCCCATTCATAACTATTTCTATATGTTGACCAAGGAATATTTGTCCCCTTATATTTTTCTCTTAATTCTTTAACAGGTATCGATAACCCATTTGGATATGGACCAGTATCAAAGCCCCACTTCTTTATAAACCCAGAGTGTGCTTCTTCTTCCCATTTATTATTTGTTGGTCTTAACAGTCTTCTTATTGGATGTTTGTGATATACATTTGGAATCCATACGTTCCATAAATTATTTTTGAGTGCTTCTAAAGACCAATCTTCATCTATAAGCATGGTATAATTACTCCAATCTTCACAGTATCCTATTTTTTCAAGAGATTTAACATTTACTAACATTACTGCTGACATTATACCATGAACCTTTACTGGTTTATCTGGTATATCTAAAAGTTCTAAGTTCGGAATAGAATTCATATTATGCAACTGAAACATTGCACCCCATTTATCAAAATCATTATAAAATCCTGCACGGAAGGTATCAGTTACTACTTTATTTTCTACAGTATAATAGTAATCACTTGTAGATGTAATCCACCCTATCTTTTCTTCATGTCCTGAAATTTCTTTTAATATAGAATGAAAATAATTATCAGTAATATATTCCACATCATCGTGAGATATTAAAATCCATTCTGTAAATGATTTGTATTTGTCGAAGAATTCATTAAAGTCTTTAGCCCAAGACTTCTCAGAAACTTTTAATTCTAATAGAGTTTCCTTATCTTCAAAAATATCTTTAACTGTATCTTCCATGCTTTCATCGACTGTTATATAGAAAGAGTAATTGCATTCGGTATTTTTCTCTATGAACGAATTGATAGTATCATTAATATTATCTTGCCTTATATTTGGACCAGAGCATTTAATAAAAACTATTAAATCGAATTTCATTAATCACCTCGTTCAATCCTATAACTATCAGAATCAAAATGTTCTGTTGAAAACTCGAACAATTCACAATCTTCTACTGCTTGCATCTGATGGCGAAGACCAGGATATATGTAAAAATTCATGCCTGGCTCCAATAGTGTTTCTTCTGCTTTATTAATATTATCTTCATCACTATATCTAACAATCATTCTACCAGACTGTAGGTAAAATACTTCATCTTTGTCTTTATGATAATGCCAAGAACATTTTTTCCCTGCATAAAAGAATAATAACTTACCACAGTACTCAGATTTATTTACAATCCACTTTTCATAGCCCCAACCTTTTGGTACATATTTCATTTGGGTTTTGTCCCATTATTTTTTGACACTTCTAACCAAATTGTATCACACATATCTTGCTCATCTAAAATTTTTTCATACATTTTATTGATATTTTTTTCGTTCAGAAATAACCACTTCTCATGACCACCAGGTTTATCATTGGCTAACCAATACATGTGATTTGATAAAGGATACCTTTGAATTCCTTTGATTATATCAACATTCAAATCAGATTTTTCAACCATCATTCTTGATGTTTTTTTGTTAAAGAGCATCAAGTGGCAACTCCAGTGGGTAAAATTAGCAAAAGACTTAGAATCATATAAACTTAGTAAAGCGTCATTTGAGTTTGGATACTCGATGATAATTTTTCCATCTTCTTTCAAATAATTTGAAAGTTCTTTCAGTGTTGAAACTGGATTTGGTAAATGCTCAAAAACATGAAACGCTGTGATAAAATCAAACTTTAAATTTTCTGAAATCTCGTCTATGTTTTTGAAGCAGGTAATACCAAAATCTTTGTATATAGATTTTGTTTCTTCATCAGGCTCCAATCCGTAAATTTTATCAGTAATTTTTTTCACCAATTTACAAAAACCACCAGCACCAGAACCAAAGTCTAAAACTTTTTTGTCTTTTATTCTATTCTTTAAGTTTTCGTATCTCCTCAAATCATCTCTTTGAGTTATTTCAATCCAAGTACTAACATCAATTTTGTTTTTGCCATTTCTCATGTTTCCCTCTTTGTAAAATACATCCATTATGTGATCAAATGTGTTCAACAAAACTAGTCCACAATCTAGGCACTCACAAACATCGACATCATCGTTGTCTCTACAACCCTTATGAATTGTTTTTATTTTATTACTCGAACAAAGGTAGCACTTCATGGTTTTTGTCCATAAGAAAGAAGCATTTTTTCTTTTGAAAAACGAATAAGTTTCCTGTCTTTGGTGTTTCTTTGCTCATTGTCTTTCCATTTCAGACAATCAGGCAATAGAGAAACTAGTTTAGGAATAAAAGTCAAAGAAGGGTTTTTCCAAACAAAAGGCAACTGATAGAAAATCTCACACTCTGCATCTTCAAATCCATGCATTGTCAAACAATCTCTAAGACCTTTACGGGTAAATGGCTTGACATGTGTATAATCATCCCAGAAAAAATCTTGTGTGCTTTTCCAGTCAGGTGTTAAACCGATAAAAACACCGCCAGGTTTTAGAACACGGAAAGACTCACTCATATAATTGTTTGTGTTGAATACATGCTCAAGAACGGATTTGCTATAAACAAAATCAAAAGTATTATCTTCAAATGGAATTTTTTCTGATTCTAAATTGCAAGTCTTAAATGTAATATCATCATAAGTATCCTCATCTCGAATATCGATTCCATATAGTTCAAGATTTTCATCATTCTTCTTTAGTCTTTTGAGTGCATCACCTCTACAACAACCAATATCTAAAATTTTACGACTTTCAGATTTTGGGTTGTCTATAAATCTTTTGTAAATATAATTTGCAAGTTTTTGAGGGTATGGGTTTTTTTCATCTGATGGATAGATGAGTGTTGCATAGTTTGACATAATAAATTTCCTTGTTCATAAACCTTTTATTAACCAACCACCGTCTACATATATATCTTGTCCAGTGATATATGAAGAAGCGTCTGATGATAGAAACACTGTTACACCAACGAGGTCTTTTGGTATTCCCCAACGATTGAGTACTGTTTTTTCTGCTCTCTCTTTATTCTTCTGTTTATCTTCCCAACTACCTTTAGTCATATCTGTCTTAAAGTATCCTGGTCCAACATTATTTACTCGTATATTATATTTCCCCAAATCCAGTGCCGCTGATTTTGTCAATTGCTTTAATGCACCCTTGAAAGAAACATAGGATGGATTGTCTGGAAATGCTAGTTCCGAATTTAAACTAGTTATATTGATGATAGAACCGCCAGAATTATCTTTCATTTTCTTTGCTATATTCTGCATCAAATTAAATGGTGCTTTTAGATTAACTCTGTATGTTTCTTCCCACAAATCATCTGGATAATCTAAAAATGTTCCAGGGAAACTTACTCCCGCATTATTTACCAATATATCCACAATGGGATAATCTTCCAAACAACGATTCACTTCTTCTTGATTTGTTATATCACAAAGAATAGAATTTTCATCTTCAATAACATCCAAACCTATAACAGTAGCACCAAATTCCCTGAGCCCGTTAGCAATTGCTTTTCCATTGCCTCTGGCAGAACCAGTTACTACTGCAATCTTAGATTTTAAAGAAAACAACTCCATCATTCAATCACCATTCTGCTAAGTTTTATTTCTTCTGGAATCATCTCATTATCGAATTTCATGATGTATATAATATACTCTGCAACTTCTTTGGCATTCAAGAATGTTGAAAAGTTTTGTCTTGTGTCTGTTGCACCCATATCAGTTTGAATTGAGCCGGGTGATACATTATATACCCTAATATTATAAGGTTTAAGTTCTTGATACAAAGACCTACTCAAACCTAAAAGAGCATGTTTAGAAGAACAGTAGAGTCCTGTTTCACCCGAACCATTATATGCAGAAGAAGAAGCAATATTTACAATTCTACCCCATTTATTTTTTTTCATTCCTTCTGCAAACTTTTTACTTAAAACAAATGGTGCTTTTACATTTACATTAAAACAATCATTGTAATCTTTAATTGTACTTTCACATATATTTTTTATAGGAAATAAGCCTGCACAATTTATAAGGATGTCAACTGGAATATCTTTTTTTAGAAATTCATCAACTTGGTATTCGTTACAAAAATCAACTACCGATGTTTTAACATATACCGTTGATTCTTTTGCTAATATACTTTTAGTTTCGTTTAATTTTTTCTCATCCCTACCTAGAATATGCAAGTTACATCCCATAGATGCCAGAACAATAGCAATTTCTCTACCTAGACCTCTACTAGCACCAGTTATCAAAGCATTCTTCTTATTAAACATTAAGTTCCTCAACCAATTCAATTAAAGTTCCGTCTGGGTCTTTACAAAAAGTAAGTTTAACAAATCCATCTGGAGAATATTGTGGTTCACATAAAACAGTCACATTATTTTCTATAAGTTTATCATATAATTCTGATAGATTTTCTACTGTAAGTGCAAAATGAGAACAACCAATATTTGTTATATCCCTATACACATCAAGACCTTTGTGTGACCTATAATACAATAACTCTATTAGTCCGTTATTATCATCGGACATTTTAACAGTTCTCACATCAACATTTTTTAATCCAGAAAAATTATCAATGTGTTCTCCAGATTCATCCATTTCCTTGATAATAGAAAATCCAAATAGGTTTTTATAAAAAATAATAGACCTTTCTAAATTACTAACAGTTATACCAATATGTCTTAATTTCATAGAGTATTTACCTTTCTTAATTTCTCACCAACTAGTTTTTCATCATCAATTACTCTCTTAATACCATCTCCCAAACAAAGTTCTACTGTTCTAATATGCTTTATTAATATATTCAATCCGACCAACTCAAGGGATGCGGATTGGTCTGAACCATACATTGAACGGTCTAGTGTTATATGTCTTTCAACAGAAGTAGCACCCAATGATACTGCGGCAATACTTACTGCAATCCCTGTTTCATGACCACTATACCCCACATTACATTTATATCTTTCTTTTAGATATTCTATAGTTTTTATATTTGAATTTTCTACCTTCATTGGATATGTGCTTGTACAATGCATAAGTTCAAATGGACAATCACGCAATCTAAAAATTTCAACTGCTTTGTCTATCTGTTCTATCGTACTCATTCCTGTAGAAATAAATGTATACTTTCCTTCGTCTGCAATAGAGTGTAAGAGTTCTTTATGAGTTAGCATTGCAGATGCTACTTTGTTATATTTTAAATCATATTGTTTAAGAAAGTTTTGACTTTCTAAATCCCACGCAGATGCAAACCATTCAATATTCTTTAAACGACAATAAGAATCAATTTCATCATATTCCTCTTTACCGAACTCAAGACCATTTTTTTGTTCTCTGTTGGTAGTTCCCCAGGGACTTTCTCTATACACACTTAATTCTTCTTCAGAATATACAGTATCGATTGTTCTTTTTTGAAACTTAACTGCACCACAACCCGCATCATAAGCACCATCAATAAGTTTTTTAGTAAGAGCCAAATCTCCGTTATGATTTATTCCAATTTCTGCAATTATAAATGTTTTATTCATTATATCTTCCTTGCTTGTATTTCTAATCTAGCGAGTTTTAGGTCAAATGGCGAATCAATATCTATCATCTTTTCACAAATTTCAGCATATATTTTATCTCCAAATGCTGTTCCTGTACAAACCGTTTCCCTTTTTACAATGTCTATATGTCCATTTCCTATATACGCTTTAGGAAATATTTGCCTTGGTAGGTTAGTATAGTCTTTTTCCCCCTCAAAGTCAACAAAAAAACCACCGCAAATATTATTTTTTAATTTATAAACCTTATATGGATTCTCATTTATTTCTTCTACAGTTCTTAAACCACTGATATTATTTCTAATTGTAAAATATTTTTCTATTACCTTATCCATAAATTCTGGTTCTCTAAATGGGGTAGTTGGTCTTATAAGAGCAACATCATCGGTTTCTATATTATCAAAAAAGTGTTTTAGAAATCCAACATCGGTGCTATTATCTTGTGATAACTCACTTGGTCTAATAAATGGAACTTCTGCTCCATATCTTTTTGATATTTCTGCTATTTCTTCATCCTCTGTAGATACAATAATTCTATCGATATTTTTTGCCTGTTTACATGCATCAATACTATATGATATTAATGGATGACCGCCAACATCAACAATATTCTTTTTTAGAATACTTTTACTTCCCCCTCTGGCTGGTATTATTGCTGTTATCATTTTTGTTCTAAATCCAATATATCATTCATGTAAAAATCAATTTTTATTCTTCTATCATTGTTATAAAGTTCCTTAAAAACTTCTTTTTGTCTTTCTTGTGCATGACCACCAGCAAAGTTCATGCCATCTGAAGTTGGTACAGAATCTGGAAAATGACCTTTACAATAAACATCACATTTCTTTGTTCCTTGGGTGTAAAAAGAAAATCCCATAACTAATAACTCTTTTATAGGATATCCCAACATCAACATAATTGAAAGCATTCCACAATTAGGTTCTATACCAATAACCGACCACAAAGTTTTATAATCTTTAACACCAATCCAATAAAAAGGAATATTAGAATAATTAACAGACTCAAAGTTTTTTACCACATCACTGATATAATCATCTTGCCAACTTAAATAATCATTTTGAGGTCCCCTTGCTTTTATTGACGGACACACCACAAGTTTCAAATTCTCCCAATAACTTCTATCGTGTTCTATTTTTTCTACCAAACCCGGCATTCCATCAGTACTACAATTATGAAATAATATATCTGTTCTTTTTCCATAATCTTTTCTTAACTCTGAAAATGGAATAATATCATTTACTCTACACACAATATCATACTCATCTATAATAGAACCCATATTCTTGTTTACCAAATGTGGTGATGGACCAACAATAACTATCCTTTTACCATCAAGTAAATTATTAAGATGTTCGTTCTTTGTTATAATTTTACATTTCCTCAATAACTTTTTTTATTCCATCATTCAATGAAATTTCTGGTTTCCAATAATTCAAAATATATTTGTCTGGTTCATATCTTTTATCTTGCTGTACTGTATCTTTTGTTTCAGATGGTATTATATCGACATTACTAAAATTTGAAGCAACTATTTTTGCAACTTCTAATATTGTACTCCACTCAAAATTAGAAATATGATAGTTCTTTTCCTTGTCAAGAGAATTATAATTCTTCGATAAAATATCTAAACATTTACAACAATCTTCTGTGTGTAATAATTGTCTCATTTCAGAACCATCTGTTATCATGTCAATTATTCCTTTATCTCTTGCTTTAAGAATAAAATCTGTTATAACATGAGATTTATTGAAATCTTTCTCTACTCCATAAACATTCCAAAATTTTACTAACAATCCATTTAATGTTTCTGTATAATATTCGCCTATTCTTTTAAGTGTGCCGTAAGAAGAAAAATCCATACCAGACATTTGACTCGAAGCAAATATAAATGGTTTTTTAGTTAATTCTAAATACTCAAAAGTGTTTACCATTATCTTCATATTGTTTTGAATAAAATCAAAAGTCTTTTCATATTTCTTAAGATACCTAGAGCCACCAACATCAAATGCTAAAAAGAAAACAAAATCTGACTTTTCTATTTTATCATAAAAATAATTGCTTTTATGAATTCTTAAATCTTGATGTTTACCATTAACAACATCAAACTTATCAACAGTATGACCTTTGTCCTCATAATACGAACATAATGCATTTCCAATTTGACCACTAGAACCCAATATTAAATATCTCATGAATTAATATCCTTCAAATGGTGCTGATAACTCGTTAAAATCTTCAATTAATTCTCCATTACTTTTAATTCTTACAAATTTTATATCAAATGTTTTTACATCACTATTCATAGTGTCTAGATGATATTTCATACTAGTTTCTGCGCGGAGAAGGTGGCCGTGTGACATATATTCTTCTATATTATCATATAATGAAAAATAATTAAACATATTTTCTCTAGTAGATACTGCAAACCTATCATTATATCCACCATAATTATGAAAATCTGGAATCCAAATTTTAGACAAATCTAGATTTTCAATTAAACTGCCTACTGGTTTTTCATATACAACATCCATTCTAGAAAATATTACCCTGTTGTATTCTTTACCTGTCTGTTCTATTAATTTATTCATATAAGACCTAGACTTTAACATCTGAATAAATATTTCTCTACTGCTTGTTTTAGGTGGCCAATCATGTGGAAAATTATAATTGATTGCAGGTATTGGATGTTCTTCTACAATATTAACGATTGCGTTATCTAATTCATTAAAATATTTTTTTGCTACATCAGATTTATTATTTTTTGTTAAGTATACAATAACATCATGGTTGTCGATATCATCTATTAGATATTCTTTTAAGTTATCAAATGTATATTCGATAGACCTTCCTGTTCCTATTAAACAAAGTGCAGTATTCATAAAGAATTCAAAACCTTACATAAATTTTCTACCATTTCTGTTGTAATGTCTTTATGGTTTCCAACATATATGCAATTATTGTGAATCTCGCTAACATTTTTATCAAATCTAAGTTGACTTATAGATTTCATAAATGGATGTTCATATAAATTTCCTGCGACACATGGGCGATATTCTACTCCTATTTCTTTTAGGTTATCCTTTATTTTTTGTAGGTTATTTCTTTTTGTAAATATGGGAAGTGCAAAATTACTACAACCCATACAATTAAAATCTGTATGATAAAGTTCACTGTCTAGACACATGATAAAATTATAAAGATTCTCGTTTCTGTGTCTGATAGATTCATCAAGATGTGGGAGTTGCATCAAACCAAGTTTAGCATGGAAATCTGTATTTCTTACATTAAATCCATCACGAAGGAAAGTAAACAAAGGGTCTACCTTATCTGACTTTCTTTTTTCCTGTTCTTCTTTTGGTAATTCACGAAGTAAACCATGAGAACGAAGTAGAAGTATTTCATGATATAGTTTTTCATCGTCCGTACAAATCATTCCACCTTCAATTGTAGTCATATGATGTCCATAATAAAAAGAGAAAGAAGAAGCAATTCCATGTGTTCCAACTTTTTTTCCTTTAAACTCTGCACCATGTGATTCACAACAATCTTCTACCAAAGTAACATTATACTTAGAACACAATTCCATTAGTTCATCTGATAATGCACAGAATCCCAAAAGGTGGGTAAGAAGTAAATATTTTGGTTTTTGTGTCCTGAAGATATACTCTAAATTTTCCAAATCTGGTCCAAAATTTTTCAAATCAACATCACACAATTGTAAATTTGAGAATTGCATAATAGGAGAAACCGCAGTAGACCAAGTACATGCTTGAGATACCCATCTAGATGAATATCTACTATTAGATAATGCTCTTGTAATAAGAAGGTTTGCAGATGAACCAGAATTTACATAAACAGAATACTTGCAACCTAACCAATCCGACCATTCTTTTTCAAACTGTCGAACAACATTGCCCTGAGTTATTCTACTTGAATTGCAGATAAAATCGCCAAGAATATTTCGTTCTTCTTGTGTAATTGCATCATCTGTCATTAGTTTCCATGACATATTTACATCCTCTAAAAGTTCACTCATGATAACCATTCCTCTAATTTATTTATAACTTTTATTTGATTAGTTTCTGATAGGTTATATGAAGATGGTAAAGAAATTCCTCTATTGAAAATATTCATACTTGTTTTATAATTACCAATCTTTATAACTTCATTACTATAACATGGCTGTTTGTTTAATGGGTAGAAAAATTCTCTTGATTGTATTTTATTTTCTTCAAGAAACTTAATAATTTCTAGTTTTTTATCGCACAAAAATGATGTAAACCAATAAACTGGCGTACAACCTTCGACATCTTTTACTGGAAGGAATTGAGAGGATATTAGTTGCAACCTATCATAATACAAATCATGAATCTCTTTTTTTCTACTGATAATATCAGGCAATTTCTTCAATTGAGAGATACCAACCGCCGCTTGCATCTCTGTGAAGCAAAAATTATATCCTATATGATAATGTTTAAATGTACCCTTTCCATCCCTTCCATGATTTTTAAGACGATAACATGCGTCACGGAGTCCCTCATCGTCTGTGAGGACAACACCACCTTCACCACAAGTAATGGTTTTGTTTCCATAGAAAGATAAAATTCCCAATTCACCAAATGTACCTACATGCTTTCCGTTGTATAAAACACCTACTCCTTGTGCGGCATCTTCTATAACTTTGATATTATGTTTCTTTGCAAACTTAGAAATGGCATCCATGTCTGCACTCTGCCCATACAGATGAACAGGTATAATTGCTTTAGTAATTGGTGATATACAATTCTCTGCCTCTTTCATGTCTATACAAAATGTTTCTTTGTCAATTTCGCACAACACTGGTGTTGCACCTGTCATTATGACAGCATTCGATGTAGCAATAAATGTCATATTTGGCAAAATAACTTCATCACCTTCGCCAATACCTAATGCTTTTAAACAACAAAATAATGCGGCAGTTCCATTTGTCATTGCAACCGCGTATTTAGAACCTGTTAATTCACAAATCATTTCTTCAAATTCTTTTGTTAGATTGTGTTCAACAACAAAGGTTGAATCGATTACTCTCTTCAACTCGTCAAGTTCCCTGTCATCAATCCAAGGTTCAATCTGCGTTATAAAGTCGGTCATATGATTTTTGTTCTCTCACATCAGATTTATAGTATTCGTTGATTCTTTTCTTTATCAAGAATCGTTCATCATTATATTTTGCATTTAGTCTTGCAAACTGTACAAATTCATCATCGAATTCTTTCTTGCTTTCTTTATCTCTAAATCCAGATTCTGTATCCCATATTTTTATATTAATGTCTTTTAATTCATCATATAATTCATCATTCATTTCTACACCCTCATCCTTGAGTGCCTTTTCTATAATATCCTTTTCTCCTTGAATATAAAATAATCTAGATTCATCAGAAATCCTTTCTAACTTAATATCCAATATGGTTATTTTATCAAAAATTTCACCGATTGCAACTTCAACTTTCATATTGTAATATCTTCCAATCTTTGAAATGTTTTCCTAATGGATGTTCTCCATTATCATGAAAATATAATTCTCCAGTAGTGGGGAAATGTTCTACCATAGATTTAAAAGAACTTTCTATCAGGTGAATTTCTTTTGCTTCTTTTAAGATTCTTAAAAAATAGAATATATTTTCTGATGGATTATTTCTAATAATTTTCAAATCTGTTTCTATATTTAAATCAAATTCGCCTGTCGAGGATTCATCATGAACAAATATAAAATCTTCATTGTCTGGATTTAATTTATTAAATACTCTATCTTCTTCTTCTTTATCGCCATCTACTTTAAAATAATCTATTTTAATCTCATATGGAAAATTAAATTGCTCATAGAAATACTCCCAACAATTTTTACCTTCTCCAGCGTCACTATAATATTCGTGTCCTATTCTTATAAATTCTTTTTCTGGATTCGATATTCTGTAATTTTCTACCTCTTTATATTCACCATATTCACTACAGTCTATACTTACCACCTTTATTCTTTTATCATCTCGGTACATATAAGAAATCATATCAGCGTATTGTTTTTTTGCTATAATATCTACTTGTTCGTATTCATTAGATTCTATAATAAATCTAATCATACCATTACAGTCAATATGATCCCCCAATCCCAAATGTTGATGTATTATTGCACTACTCATTATTTTTAATTCTCTCCATATGTGTTTTTGTTTGTAAGAATTTTTCTACATTAGAGAAATCGAATGTATCTTTTTCCATACTTTCATAAAAACTATCATTAATTCTTTCCCATGCATCTATAAAACGACAAGGGAGTTTGTATTCATCGTATATTATATCGATTCCACTTTGTTTCATTATTGGAACTGTTCCTACCAATAGACATTCGTAATTCCTGTGTGTGTCGAATCCTGCTCCTTCTAGACAAATGCAATACTTATATTTTGACATCTCTTCTAAATATTTTTCAAAAGAAAGTCTTTCTTTCTGAACATGTACAAACGGAAGAGATTTTAAATAATTAATTGATTCTATTCTCATTGGGTTTGTATTTTCTGTGTGGTATGGTAAAAGAATTTTGTTAGATTTTTCTGTTGTTCTGTTTAAAAAAGATTTAAGTAATTCTTGATTTCCTCCCGCTCTTTCCTTTTCTTCAAATCCTATAGGTAAACCTATCACCTTTTCATGTTTACATGGAGGATTGGTTGCGTACCACCTAATTACCTTGTCTGAATCTATTATAGGTTTAAAATTATCTATGGTGTAAGATGAAATACCACTCACTAATATAAAAGGTACTTCAATTAATGGTAAAATCTCTTTTTGAAACACGCCCTTTTTTAAGAAATCACTCTTTACAAAAACAATATCTCCTTCTTTAATTGAAGAAATGTTTTCTGGAGTTAGAACAGGATTTTCATTTATAGAAGTTACGCCAGCACTTATATAAAATTCATCTGATAAATCCAACACCCAATCTGATATAACTGGCATCCAATTATAAAATATAAGAGTATCTTTTATTGATTTACTGTTCATTAATATTATCCTTTAAATAAATGTTCGTATCAATTCCCCAAATTTTATAGGTTGTGTATAAACTTTGCATAATTTTTCTGCCCTTCTTTGTTGAATTGATTTGCCAATTCTTCTGCTTCCCTTAGAATTTCTATATCTTTTGGATTATAATCATCATTCTCATCAAAAACTTCTCCAATAAAACGGACATCCGAATCATACTCCCTTTCAACAGGAAATGGTTTTCTTGCGAAAAAAGGGTCATGAACAACCATAGAATTTTCTACAATTGGCCAAACTATTTCTCTTAAAAAGTTTTGATCAACTTGCCAGAAGTCACCCTTTTCATATGCATCAACTAATTCTTTCATATTAGAAAGCGCACCGTTTTTGACGCCCCACACTCCACCCATAATTTGAGTTCCATGATATGGATGGTCTCTTATGACATGGAAATCTTTATCGGAATTCATCCATTCTTCAACTGCCCTCGCCTCTCTTGCACACAACCTACAATCCGTATCTCTAGAAAGCATGGCATTTACTTCTGGGTCGCTCGCTGCCAAGAAACGCCAGAACATACCTGTTCTGTTGCATGGTTCTGTTGTCTTTATAATTTCTGCATTTTCAAAAGATTCAATAGATTCTATAATATCTTTAGGAACATCTTCTCCAACATAAAATCGACAAATCCAATCGGGAAAATGTTCCTGCGCTAATGGACAATTTTTAATAGCACCAATGGTGTATTTTGGATTGTCTCCCCATAAACTAAAAGAAATCACATTTTTCATAATTAAACTCCAATAAAATTATTCAGGTCATATATTGAATTGACTCTGACTCTGTATCATTATACCTGTAATAGTGCAAAATATCAAGTAATTTAAGTTGTTTTTTTACTTTTGGTATCATTCGCGAACACCAATCCCAATCTTCCCCCCACGAAGAGTTCTTAAATGGTGTATTTTTCGCAATTTCAGAATTCCATACACACATATGCCATGGAGGTCTATTCATAGTTTTAAATTTACCATT
>Ga0080013_1002063_pt1 | contig 24742 bp, 42 predicted proteins | sample ETNvirenome_6_85_FD_69236 | JGI IMG/M metagenome (GOLD analysis project Ga0080013, IMG submission 69236) | Marine viral communities from the Pacific Ocean - ETNP_6_85 (SPADES assembly) (version 2) | ecosystem: Environmental > Aquatic > Marine > Oceanic | place: Pacific Ocean | collected 2013-06-19
GCTAGATTGCAGTAGCTCTGCAGGTACTATCGTATTTGCCATTATTTATTCTCCACTTTATCTTTTAGTTCGTTTAGTTCTGCTGAAAGTTCTTGTACTGCTTTTACTAAGATTGGTACAAACTTGCTGTAAGCTATTCCGTATTGTTTACCGTCTTCTGTAAGATTAGTTGTAAGATTAGTTTTGTCAGCTATTTTATATCCAACTTCTTCTTCTAGTATTTCAACATCTTGAGCTTTAAAACCAATATCTAACCAATCTTCTTTATGTGTACCGTCAGGTGTTTGATCAGTAATATTATAATCACTAGCTGTTTTATCACCATACTTACTTCTTTTATCCCAACGAAAAGTAAGAGGCTCTAGTTTATTAACAAAGTTTAAACCCAAATCTAAAGCTGTAAAGTCTGTTTTATCACGCGCATCAGAAGATGAAATTGACTGTACTTGCGCATAAATAGCAGTAATGTTTTCATCACCTAAACAGATAAGATTACTGCCTGTTGTCACAGCTCCACCCGGACTTCCTGTTCTTCCAGCTTCTGTTCCCAAAAGTAAATTATTACTGCCTGTAGTTACTTCATAGCCAGCAGCATAACCAAGTGCTGTGTTATTTGCTCCAGTTGAACAAGCTTCTAAAGAAGCAGAACCAGCTGCTGTATTACCGTCATTTGTAGCTACCAATAATGAGTTATAACCTAATGCTGTGTTATTTCCAGCTGTTGTAGTCGCTGATAAAGCCATATAACCTATTCCTGTGTTAGCTCCAGCCGTTGTGTTTGCGTCTAAAGCGTTCGTACCGACAGCAGTATTACTAGCACCTGTGGTGTTTGCGTATAAAGCTTGCATACCAACTGCTGAGTTCTCAGTACCTGTGGTGTTTGCTTCCAAAACGTTATGCCCAACTCCTGTATTATAATTAGCAGTAGTGTTGGCTCCTAAAGTATTTCTACCAAGAGCTATATTACCTGTACCTGTTGTATTAACTTTTAAAGTATCAGAACCTACAGCAACATTATTAGATGCTGTTGTGTTTGCTGTTAAGGCAAGATACCCAACTGCTGTGTTGTTAGAGGCTGTGGTGTTATTTGCTAAAGCATTGTAACCCATTGATACGTTTGATCCACCTGTAGTATTATCATATAAACTATATGAACCAATACCTATATTGTATTCGCCAGTAGTGTTTGCTCCTAAAGCTTGTAAACCAAGTGCTGTGTTGTGATCGGCTGTGGTGTTAGCGTCTAAAGCACCCATACCAACTGCTGTATTATTGCTTCCTTCAGTATTAGATAACATAGCGTTTCTACCGAAAGCTGCATTAGATGTACCTGAAGTGTTTGCACTTAAAGAGGAGTTTCCTACTGCCGTATTATTAACTGCTGTGGTAGCTGCGTCTAAAGATGCGTAACCTATTGCAACATTTCTTGATCCAGTTGTGTTTGCTGCTAAAGCCTCAGAACCTATTGCTACGTTGTTTGAGCCTGTTGTAAGTTTAGCTAATGCCTGTGCGCCTACACCTGTATTATCATCACCACTTGTTAAGTCATCAAAAACTTCCCAACCTAAACCTGTGTTATTAGAAGCTGTAGATAAAGTACCTGTACCAGCATCATTACTAATAAGAATACTACTAGAAAAGTTTGTAATATTAGAAGATATACCTACGCCATTGATCGTGCCTGTAACATCTACGCCACTACTTGTTGTAGCAAACTTAACGGCATCATCATAATATAATCCAACCGCACCATTATCTAAAAAATATGCTTTGGTTTCTGTGTCTGCACCATTTTTAATATATAAATCATTAGATGCGATTCTAAGATCACCAGTACCACTATCCTTAATATAGCTATTACTTCCATCGTGATATATTTCTAAATCATCGCCAGTTCCAAAGATAGCTTTAGCGTTATCATCAAAGTTTGCTGATGCAAATTTAACGTTGACGGCTGTACCAGTAGCACTAAAAATTGCATCTATTGTATCGAGATCAGTATTAAGTTTTGTTCCCCAGGTATCTGTACTTGCTCCTACCTCTGGTTTGGTTAAACTTAAATTCGTAGTTGTTGTATCTGCCATATTCCTATCCTATGTTAAGCTGCTTCTGACCAAGACGTTGACGGATCAGTTTGGTCTGTCCAAGTTGTTGTCGTTACTGTTTGATCCGTATAATTGGTTGTCGTTACAGTATCATCTTCCCATTTTAAGCCACCAATCGCGGAAACACTAGATGTTTGTGCGATAGTTGCTTCTCCGTAATATTTTATACTACCATGCGCAGTAACTCCACTTGTCTGCTCAATGGTTGCTTCTCCTGATGCAATAATTTCAGGTACAGCAGTCATCGCTGACGTTTGCGCTAGTGTTGACACACCAAGTAAGACAATCGTACCTGATGCCGTCATCGCGCTAGTTTGTGCGCTAGATGCAGAACCATCCAAAACAATTGCCGCTGATGCGCTCAGTCCAGATGTTTGCGCAATAGTGGCTGAACCAAGTTTGACTACTTCTGCGGTAGCTGAGAATCCAGAAGTTTGAGCAATCGTAGCTGCACCACGATCTATTTGTCTGCCAGTAGCCGTAAAGCCAGAAGTCTGCGCCATTGTCGCAATTCCTAGTTTTACCACTTCGGCTGTTGCGGTAACACTAGATGTTTGCGCTATGGTGCTTGCGCCTGATTTAACTAAATAACCAGAAGCAGTAAATCCTGATGTTTGTGACGATGTTGCAGATACAGCAAAGGTCATTGAGCCAGATGCGGTAACACCTGACGTTTGCGTTAGAGTTGCTTCGCCAAATTCAAATACAGGTTCGCCAAAGAATGACTTCCCGTAACCACCATATCCATAGCCTACAGAGGCCATTGATTACGCCAATGTAACGTCTAAATCACCAGCATCAAATCTGAATACATCACCACTAGCTACTGCTTTTGATGCAGATAACGCAGCCCAAGCCATTAAGTTTCCGCTTGATGAAGCATCAAAAATCCCTACATGAGTAACAGTTCCCCAAGAACCAGTTGCAGTTACAAATTCTACTGCTGATCCGTTGGTTGCTGTAGTTGGTGAAGTGCCTGATACAGTCATTGCCGCCATACTTTTTCTTGCGTATGAGCCACCTGAACATTCAGTACCACCGCCAGTATCAGAAGGTGCTGCCGTAAATAAACCAACATATAAAGTGCCTGGTGCTGTGTAAGCACTACCGCCAAATACATGGTCTAATACTTTATCTTCTAAATAATCTGTAAATCCAGCCATTTTCTTTTAACTCCTAATTTTTCATAACATAAGTTTTTGTTTTTGGTTTGCCGTAAGTTCTACTTCTTGGTATTAAAGAACCTTGACCAAACGCTGCTCGTTCTTGTTGCATACGCATTTCTTCTAATGCCAATTCAAACTGCGCGGCAAACATTGGTACTCTATCATCTTCCATCAAATAAATAGAGGCTTGTTTCAATGCGCCATAAAGATAAACGTCTGGATGGTTATTTGAAACAAAGTTACTGGTGTCCGAATCGCTTAACGCGGTGATTTTACCGTAATAAGTTAATTGTAATGTATATGAAGTGTCAGGGGTAGGGCAAAGTTCCAGAGTGCCGTCAACAATCGCAAAATACTTTGGTTGACCTGAACTATTATCATTCGCCCTTCTAAATACATCTAATGATTCTATGGATTGTTGGAACAAAGGTGTAAAGTCACCTGATGTAATTTCTACATTAATTAATTCCAACCAATCTGTTGGTAAAGTTAAGTATTGAGCATCGGCAGTTGCCGTAGCCCTTTTTATCATATCCTTATCTCTAACCTTGCGGTTTAATTCTGCTTCGGTAGTGTCGATAAAAATATCAATTTGTGTGGTTAAATCACTTCTGTTTAAGTAATTGGCTATCTGCGTTTTTAATTCATCGTAAGTCATACTCTACCTTGCCATATTCTAAATAATTTATTGTCCGGATCGTTGAGCCATTTTTTCCATTTCTTTTTGTCGTTAGCCCAACCTTCTCGTATTGCTTGTTGATATATTACCATAGGTACTTCGGCAACGTGCTTTAATTCTGAACCTTGTTTTCCGTCAGATAGGTCTTTCACCCTATCCAATATGGGCTGTACGTTTTGTGTGGTATGGTAGATGTTTTTATCATCCTCTGTGGCAAACTCACTAATTAAGCCAGATGTTGAATCTATGATTGTTCTTTTTGCCATCTTTAAACCCGTTAAAAAAAGGGGGCGATTACCGCCCCCTTGCTACAACTTATGATGTAGATAAGTCAGCCGCGATTCCGTGGGCTTTCTCATTTGACACTTCCAAGCCAAATTCAACTACAAGCATTTTCGTAACTGCATCGCCAATCGTACTGATGTCGATAGTTTCAAAATCTCTCAAGAAACAAGTTTTCGCATAGTTAGGATCAACAAATAGAGCCGATCTTGAACGACTGAAATTAGAAGGAACTACTTTCAGTTCTCCAAAATCACCCGCGTAGATAGCTACTGATGCTTCAACTGTATTAGCATCTACAGTTTGAGTTACAGAAGTTCTGCCACTAAAACCAGATACAACACCTTTAACGTGAGGGCCAACAATCAACATTGAAGGCTCACCACCATTTGCAAAGCAAAGTTGTTGTACTGCTTTTAGGATAGTTTCAGTAAACGCACGTTGTGTACCATCCGTTGGGGCAGCACCGTTACCAGCGCCCGCGCCATTAGTACCACGCGATACATTTGTTTCCGTCCAGGTTTCAAATCCACCAGTTTGACGAACTGTAGCAGCAGCGCCCGCATTTTTAGCAACTTTAGAGCATAAGGCCGTTTCCATGTCCCTCTTTAAGGCCTTAGCCATAACAGCTAGTTGATGCGCCATTTCTGTTTTTTTACCCGCTGCGTCAGAAGCGTTTTGCGTACCAGTTACGGTTGCATCACGGCTACTGATTTGACAGTAGTTCGCTTCTCTAACTGTTGCAGTTGAAGCAGAGCGAGAAAGTTCAAAACCTTCTAATTGTCCTGTTCCAGATGCAGTTGGTAGAGCTTCGGTTTGCCAGTCAAACTGGACGTTTCTTACATTAGTTTTGCCAATAGAACTCATAAAGGGCGTAGTCATTGGAGATATGTTGTAAATAATATCAGACAACTGTTCTCTGTCAGAAGTAGCAGTATATGTGTCAAAGGCGTTTGTTACTTTAGCCATTTTTTAATACCTTTTAAATAAATTGTTCAAAGACTTTAGCCGCATCTTGCACTTTGCCAGATTTAGCTAATTTCGCTTGCGCTTTTTTCGCGGCAGTCATTGTCTTTGGTTTATTGGAAGTACCAGGTCTAGCTACCCTTGCGGCTGCTTTTTGGGTTGGTTTCTTTTTGGAAGCTGCCACTTGTTTGCGGTATAGCATCCCATCTCTTAAACCAAGTAACACTCTATAATCTATCACCTGATTAATTTCTTGCGGTGTGAACCCCAAGTCATTAATTGCGTATGTTGTGATTGCAGCTTTTTCCTTTTGAGATTTTTCTGCATCAGACCATCCGGGTACTCTTTCTGTAAGTTGTTGGTTGCCGTATTCAACAAATTTTTGAATCTGTTCTTGCTGTTTCTGGGATGCTTCTTCTTGCAACCTGTTGTTTTCAGCTCTAGCAGCATCTAACTTCTTACGTTTTTCTTCCCAAACGTCTTTTTCACGCACATAAGCTATTGGATCAGACTCATACAGTGCGCCCCAATCTGGCTCATTTTCCAACTCACCATTTAAACTCGCCTCTAATTGAGGCAATAACTGAGCGTAAATAGCATCTTTTTTCGCTAACTCTGATTGCTGATCTTCAAAACTTTTACGTTGTTGTGCCAGTTCTTGAGTTTTGCGAGTATAGTCTTGCTGACGAGAATAGCCGTTTTGGAGTTCATCTAACGTGACCTCTTGCTCTACGCCATCAACTTTCACGACATAGGATGGAGGTTGTAGTTCTTCCTCTACTTCTGTTTGTTCTTCTAAAGACTGTTCTGTTTCTTCCCCTTCCTCAACATCATCTTCTACTTCGATTTCTGCTTCTGCTTCTTCTGCTTCTGCTTCTACTTCTGTTTCCACGACATCTTCTTGGGATGTTTCTAACTCAACTGTTTCTTCTGGTGCTTCTGGTGCTTCCTTATCGGGAGTCAAAAACCCTTCAAATGAATTAACAGTTTGATCTAACTCTGATTGTAAAGCAATCGGCTTAGCGTTGTTGCTCATAGTAACTCCTAGTTTTATTAAATTTTACCTAGTTATATGTAATTGTGCAATTTTTTAACTTGCGCACTTGTGATCTTTCCACGTTCTACCAAAATGCGTAGATGCCTCTCTACCTCTGGTAAAATATTTATTGCCGTATGCAGAGTTTCGCGTAAAGTTATATTCTCCTTACCTTTACAATTCAACCATAAAGCAATGTATTCTTGTTTTAAATTTTCTATTGATTTCTTAAATGTATCGCTGTTTAAAATTAATTCAGCTTCGTTTGATTCTAATACTTCCTCTCTAGTAGCCATATATTTATCCTAAGTTATTTAAAATTGATTGTATGTTAGCAAAATCAAATGGCGTATACCCTTTCACTGGTTGTGGTACGGGTTCTGCGGCTCTAAATGGGATGCGATCTCTACCTCTACCTCTAGGAGTCATTGCACCACCAAAACCAATGCTTGCTTGTAATTCTTGAACTGCTTGTTGCGTTTCTTCCGGAGTCAATCTTTTATACGGTAAACCAGCATCTATTCTTCTTTGTTCGCGCATCGCATCAAACTCTGCATCTCTGGCTGCTTTATCTATATCATATTGTCCTGACTCAGTATATTCATCTCTGCTAGATTCAAAAGAAGAACCAGCACCGCCATAAAGAACATTCATCGCTGCTGCTTTATCTCTTGCCATAGCCGCGTTATCGGCTGCGTTAGCTGCTGCTGCGCTTTGTCTAACTGTTTTTCCACCACCTAGTCCACCTACGGTTGCACCAGGGCCAAAGTTACCTTTTGTAAATCCCATTGTTGATGATGGATCGGTACTTAGGCTGCTTCTAGGATCATTGTTATTGATGGCCCTTGCATTTAATTCTGATATTAACCTATCAGCCATTGCTTCTGTCATTGCTGATTCATTGCTGCCAGAAAAGAAACTCATTAATTCAGAAAGAATTGTTCCATCTGTTGAATCATTGTAAGCATCTATATCTCTAGCGTTTGCTAAAACTGAATCTATATCAGAGTATATATTAGTTAGTGCCATCTGATCTGAAATTGAACTTGGATCACTTTGTCTAAAAGGGTTTGCATAATCTGTAAATTCTTTTTCTCCGGTAGGAAATGTGTTTGGCGCACTTATCGGCATTGGCGCTCCAAGCCCCATTGATGCGCCCGTACCAACATCAGTTGAGTACATGGCTGACGTAGGATTAGCTAAAGAATCTGAGAGATGTGTATTAAGCGCAGTAAATGGATCAACACGCTTAAAATCTTCTAGTGTTGGTATTGATCTTACTGGTTGTGCTTGTGCTTGTGCTTGTAATGGGCCTGTTGCCGTATAACCCATTGGAAATTCACTAGAATAACTAACTCCCGGAGCTATCATGTTAGGAACATTTTCACCACCCGCTACTGACATAGCATATTCTAGTCCTGATGTGAAATTTGGATCGTAAGTTATTGCCATTCTTTTTCCTTTTACCTTGAAATTAATCTATCTATCTTTGATTCTAGTTTATCAAAACGAGTAAACAATCTTTCCATATCTTCTAACAAGTCAACTTTAGTTACATATTTTGATGGCATTTCTTCTCTGGTCTTGCTTAATAAAATATCTAACCTTTTCATTTCTAACGCATTAATCCTTATTGAGTAAGCAAGGGGCGCGTATATTAAAGTTAAGACTGCGTTCCATAGTAAGGAAGGATTGATTTCCATGTTTTAGTAACTCCATATATGTGGGCGAGGTCGACCATCTTTTTGTTCAGAAACATCCAAATGTATAAAACGACCATCTCCTTTCTGTTTAACACCAATACCAGATATATTTTTTGCCATAGCAACTTGCAATAATTTATACGCTTTGCTATGTGAACAACTTATATCTGCTGCTAGCCCTTCTGCATGAGCGCCCGCTTTAGATTTTCTTTTTTCTATCGGATGCGCACTACATCTATAGCCAGATGTAATAATAAATGGAAATGCCGCCTCTTGTCTAATTTCTTGTAATACAGATACTAAACTTTCTTGTATGCCTTCCTCACCGCAATGCTGACAAGCAAATTCTCTGGCTTTAAAACTAGGGTATTTATCCCAAATAATTTCTCGCGCCATAACTACTTGTCCTGTTTGTTAGAACTACCAAAATAGAAAGATATAACTGCCGATGCTATCCCTGAAAGATAACCCAAAATAATCATTACAATATCGTCACTTGCATCTGGTACAGGATTAATTGAAATCATAAAGATATAACTAATGAACCCAACTAATGTTAGTGTTCCTAACACACGCGGAGTCCAATCAGTGCTAAATTTACTTCTGGCATCTTGTATATCTGCCGTTTCTAGCGCATAGACATCTATTTCCATTTGAGCCATTTGTTTTTCAAATTCTTTTTCAGCAGTTTTTAATTTTAAAAGTTGCTCTGGTGTGGCTGTTTGTATCGCCTGTTCAATCTTTCTTGGAACTGGCTCAACACCTAATGCTTCTGCTACTACGTTGGCAGCTAATCCTCCTACTGGCCCACCGATTGCTGTACCGATAGTGGGGGCTAACGCTCCGATTAATTTTTTTATACTTTTAAATTTCATAAATAGTCCTTAATGTATGTTCTGTTCGTCTATGTGCAGTAGTTCTGAATTTTTATTTATTCTACCCATAAACATAAACATCATCTTTTCGATGGCTTCTTCTTTAGAGGAAGCGGGAATATCACTTCCAATGAATACTTCATCGCCCTCTGCAAACTCTATGTTGTATAGCTTAGTTGCCTGTACTTCCATTAGTGAATAATCCTTGTGATTGTGTCTTAGCGATCTGTCTAAGCGTTTCTCTATCACGTTCCATTAGCGCATTAATTTCTGCAACATTAACTTGCGCACCATATTTAGCATTTAGTTCAGCAGCTTTAAGCCTGATGTTCGCCTCTGCCTTATCTCTATCTCTATCGTCATCCATTATAATTTTCATGCGATCTGTTTCAGAATCAATCATAGCTTTCTGTGCTTGCACTTGTGCTTTTTGCATTTCAGCTTGAGCCAATAACTCTGCTGGATCAGGTTTTTGTTGTTCTGGTTGTGGAGGCATTGGCGGCACTTGAGTATTGATAAATGCTTGTGCGTCCTTGAAGCCCGCAATCTCTATAATTTTAGTTAAGGTGTTTGAGTATTGTTGCAAGCTAACCAACGGATTATCCATACCCATAGTTTGTAGTATTTGCTCTTGCTTGCCCGCTAATTGAGTTAAGATGGATGCTCTTTCTTCATCACTGGATTTACTTATTGCTATATTAACCACCATATCTTTATCTGCTTCCCAATAACGAGGATCAACCGCTACAAATTCATTATTCAGGCGGTAAACGTCTTGTGAGTCTTGGTGTTTAATTACCAAACCATTAACCAGTTTAAATAATTCTTTCATCCCGCCTTCTGCGAAATGACGGCAAATTAATTCTACTCGACCTTGCGCACCTGACATAGTAGCTGCTACCGCAGATTTTGTCGTGGATTGGAGTGCATCAGCGTTCAAACCAGCCGATGCTTTAGAAACTCCGGTTCTATTTTCTTTGGCTTCATCTAAGTAGCCAAGCACAGGAAATGCTTCCTTACCGACAAACGGCACAGAGAAAGGTTGTACCATACCAGGCGCTCTCATTCTAATTGGTTGACCAATATCAGTATTGAGTACGTCATCAATGTTTACTTGTCCTTCAACTACTCCCATTCTTGGGAAAATAGAGTGACCAAGTGAGTCCAATGTATCGCGCATAATTTGTGATTTAGCGGCTTGAATTGGTTTTAAATAATCCGCTGGGCAACTTCCCACTGATGTATGTGGTTCAGGATCAGGGCAGAACATTACAATAGGCAAGTCATCCCATGCTTCAACATTAAGTATATTTGCACCGTTACCGACAGTACATACTCTGACTCTCTCTGCTATTCCATCGTCATCCAAATCATAAAAACAATAATGCTCAATATATAAAACTTCTTTGCCATACTCACCACTAGCACTAGGGTACATATTATCGGCAATAGGATTTCTAGCTTCACGCTCCGTATAAGTATCAGCATCATAAGCTGAACCTGATCCCGCGTATTCTTCTATTTCATCCTTATTGTAACCCATAGCTACCAAGTCAGATACGCTTTTAACCATGCGGTGTGCTATGTAAGGAGATGATTCAAAACTTCTTGCATCTCTTGAGATTAACACTTCTTCTGGCGGTACAGCTTCAATACATACTTGGTTTTTTCTTTTTACTCGTCTGATGGTTAAGTCATAACTAGCTGGTGATTCTTGTGTTATTTCTTCGCCAGTTTCAGGATTTATTATCGTCATTGATTCCATTTTTACAGTTTCTTTTACAACCTCAACATCAGGATCAAGAATGAGTGCTTGATAAGCGTTAGGATCAAGGTCGGTATATTCGTGCGTGGTTGCACTCATTGAGTTATCCCAAAAAGCCTTAACAAATCCTGACTTTCTTACGAGTGCATCTTTGAAGGCATCGTAAAGGATTTTAAATCCTGAGTTCTTTTGTTGGACGATATAATTAATGTAGTTGGTTTGTTGTTCTGCTACGGGAATATCTTCTGGGCCAGTAGGTAGAAATTCCACGACTTTTTTAGTGCCAAAGAAAGTGCGCATGATGGAGGGCAGCATAAACAAGACGCTATCTCTAACATCGGTAGATACAAACTCTGATTGCAAATCACTCGTACCATCAGGTTCACTACCAAGATAGTATTCAGTGCTTTCTGCGCGTTCTTTACCGATTTGACCGATGTAATCTTCTGCATCGTTTAACTCTGATTTAATAATGCTTTGTAAGCGAGTTAGGTCTGGTTCTTTTGACTCTTTCTTCTTCTTATCTTTTTTATCGTATTTCATAGGTTATCCAACTCTTAAAATTCTTGACTTTAACGGTTTCTTGAAATTATACCCCATAAACGACTGACTTCCACTAAATGAGGCTGCCGCACTTGCCATAGTTAGTGCTAAAGCATCGGCTCTATCGGGTGACTTGATACCTCTTTTTTTCATTTCTTCTTTGGATTCAATTTTTATCTTCCCTGTGGAGGTATATTTATAAATTGGTGCTGCAAGTTCTGACACCATTTCATCATCATGTGGTAAACGACAATCACGTTGCGCTAACCAATCTTTAATTGCAAACCAGAGTTCTGCTCTCAAGTTTAAAAAATTCTTTTTAGTGGATGGGGCTTCTGCCACATTAACACCTCGAACTGGTAAATCTTGTTCTGCTAATCTGTCAACAACCCCGCTACCCAGCCCAATTACATCCACCAATATTTCCTGGGGCTTCGTCATAACTGTTTCGTTATCATACTTGTTTTTGATCGCTCCGCAAAGTTGCATTAAATCCATAGAATTAAAAGTTTTAATTTCAAGTACAGTATTGCCTTGTCTTACGCATAGCGCTGAGTTATCACCGCCAAAACGCGCAACATCAACACCCCAAATAATTGGTGCGGAAGCGCTAATTGATACATCTCTTTCTACGGCTGCGCGAACTAACTCCATTGGAATTACCGTATCATCATCAGCGCTTGGAAACTCACCCAAAACTTCGACTCTTGCAACGGTAGAATTTTCTCCGTATTGATCGAGCATGGTTTGGAAAAGTTTTTGATCCGTACCTTCAACTGTACGACTGTCTATCTGTTCGTTATGCCAGTATTTGCGCTTGGAATGAAAACTATCGTAAAACGGGCCTGTGTTTCTACGCGGATTGGAGAAGGTCAGCCAGTAGCGGTCTGCGGTAGGTTCAGAGAAGAAACCTTCTGATACCGAATATATGGGGGCTGGAATACCTGATGCTTCATCCATGATTAAACACACGCCATAAGTAGAGTGAATACCAGCAAAGGCATCTGGATTTTCTTCTGACCATAATTGAGATTGGGCGTAGTAGTAACCCGTATCTATTTGTAAATCCCTGATTAGGGCTTCTTCAAACCATTGCGCTGGTTTAACTGTGGTAGCTGTCTTATTAAACCAATGGGAGTTAATGGATAGCGTCATCCACTTACCTAGTTCAGCCCAAGTTCGTGAGCGTAGTTGTTGTTCGGTGTTAGCGGTTACAATTATGGTTGAGCCAAGTCTGGTTGACAGCATCCAGAGTATTAACCAAGCAACTAAAGCTGATTTACCAATACCGCGACCAGAGGCAACCGCTAAGCGAAACATCTCTGGTAGTTCTAAGTTTTGATTACGTTGTATATGGACTCCAATATTTCGCAAAATTTTTTCTTGCCACTTTCTTGGGCCAGTAAAACCTTCGAGGGGGGTGTTCTCTTGCCCCCACGGGAAGGCGAATTTAACAAAGTTTAATGGATCGTCTTTAATATTTAGTGACCAAAGCTCGGTCATCAGTTGTTTTTCTTGTTCTGCCCCGTATTTCATAGCGATTAAAAGATGCACCCGCCTACGGGAGAGAGGAGAAAAAGACGGGTGCATCCGTCAGAATTAAAAAAATTTTTGTGCAACAGTTCTATAACTTGTACCCCGCGGTCTGGATCGAAGGGGGGGCTATTTTCGCTTATTTTGGTCATTTTTCCTCAACCTTCTGATTAATGACCAGAGCGTCTACCCTTGTATTGTCTGGGTTTGAGGCGTTATTAATGGCTTTGTACCTTGTTGGTACTTGTTCGATTAGATTTTTTCTATCGTTGATGATCTCGGCCAAGTTAACTTGATATGTAGTATTTTGCTCTATTCGATCAGTCCAGCCGCCAAGTTCCTCATTGCGCCCCTGGTTCTTTAAATAGAAGATTTGAGCCGATATATTCGGCTTTTCGCCAGTGCGACCAGTTGCGCTATCAAAAAGAGCATTGCTGACTGCAGCCACAGCTTCGATCTTTCCCTCCTTTATAGCTGTACCAAAAGTTGCAGAATCTTTCTTACGTCTTAATATGGTAGCGCGTGAAACGCCCAGAGATTGCGCTATCGCTTGATCCGATAAACCAAGGCCAGCAAAATGTTTTATTTTATCTAAGGTTTCTTTATCGCTCAAATCTATCTTTTTTCGCCCCCGTTTAGCGGGAACTTGCGCATCTTTCATTGTTTTTTATCCCGTTTATGAATTATTTAAGTGCCTCACAAGCCCCATTATATAACGTATTGAGCATAATTAGTACAAACAACGAACATTATTATTAGACATGAGTGCCTTATAAGCGCATTATATTATTAACACTAACCAAAGAGAGAGGAAGGAAAATGGAACTAATAAAACAATTAGAAAATGAATTGAAAGAATTCAAAGCTACACGGGCATTAAATATAGTTGCGAGTAACACGGGCAAAGATGTCGGAGATTTTGGCGGGCTTCATGGGTTAATAAAGCATTGCCTAAATAATGGCTTTAACCAAGAAGCTGATCTATTAACAAAAACTTTTAAAGGGGAATAAAATGTACCAAGAAATAAATATTTATCAATTTAGAGATCAATTTAACGAGATTAGGCCAGATAATTTTTCTTATGATGGTTTAACGGCTATATATGATTACTTTGAACAGTTAGAGGACGATATTGGCGAGAAGATCGAATTTGATCCCATTGCAGTATGCTGCGAATACTCCGAATATGACAGTCTAGAGGAGTTAAACCAAGATTATAGTCATCAATACGCATCACTTGAAGAATTAGAGGAATCAACAACCGTGCTTAGAATTCCTGATAGTGACGGCTTTGTGATTCAGCAGTTTTAATTGTTGAGCATATCAAACCCATTCAATCGAGTGGGTTTTATTATGTTTAATAATGGGAGGAAGTAAAGATGAAAGTACATCACACACAATACGAGAAAAACTATAAGAGTTATATTCTGGATTGCTTAGATAATGAAGATGAATTAATTGGTAAATCTTTATCTGATGAAGAAAAAATAAGCTATCTATTTGATCGCTTTAATAGTGAGTATGGTTTCATGGTTCGCAGAGTAGGTAAGCAAAAAGCCATTGCTGAATGGTTAAGCGGTTTAGCGATTGATATTCCATTTTATTATGAGGATATCATTGATCTAGCCGTTAATATGGGATCAATAGCACCTAATCCAAATAAAATAACATATGATCGAGTTTGTGAGAACTACTGGAATTTCATGGCATATATGATTTTAAGATTCGAGCCTAACAAAAGTTAAGTATATCGAGCGCATCTTCTTAGGTGCGTTCTATTATGTTTAATAACTAAGGGAGAAAATGAAGATGAGACGATCAAGACGAGCAAAGCCAGAATTATTAACCAACACACAAAAAGCGTTATTTTGTTTATTAGCTCTTAAAGCGTGCGTTGCTTTTATAGACCATTTAAACAGATCACAATTCATTTATTAAGATTAATAACTAAGGGAGAAAATAAAGATGTGGAGCGCTAACGGTTCACCGATACTAAACCAAGATAAGCAAATACTCAAAGACTGGCGCGAGTTTAATAAATCAGCAAAGCGACAGAATATATCGCCAGAACTAAAGCGCGCTATTGAAAAAGCGGATAATATCCGCTTCAAGATGCAGAGAGAGTCCCACAATGGATAACGTGGTATCAATCAATCCAAAGAAAAGCGAACCGCACCCGGATAACGAATATACCGTACTGGTTAAGTACGGGCATCCAGTAACACATATACAACAAGCGAGTATTTTTGGATTATTCAGTAGTTTTGAATTGGCGCAAGAATTTATTAATACGTTTCCATTAATTCAGGATCAAAATTATATTTGCGAGATAATACCCTTTAACAGAATAGACATTAACAATGGGAATTAGAAAACTCTTTAGAGTTACTTAAAGATTTAAGAGTAAACAAGAATATTAAACAAAAGAATTTTTAAAACAGGAGAAAGAAATGGTAACAATAACAATACCCGCACATGAAGTAGCAGAACTGCTTCGAGATAAATTAAAAGAAAAATATAACTTTGAAATACCGGATAAACCTATACATGATGGAGGTTGGCTATGTGATAGTCTTACTGCTATTAGTTATTCGCTTAAAGGCAAAGACAAATATGCAAAGATTGATGCGCTGAGTTTTGATATTGAGATAGAAGATGAAGAACCCAGTTAAAAAGAACATGGACAAGTTCCATAAACCACAGACACATAGAGATAGGACTAAGTATTTAAAAAAGAGAGGAAAAAATGAGAAATTATAACAGTTTAACCATAGAACAATTAGAGCACCACTTATATCATTTAAGAAATGTACTTACTTATGACAGGTTCTATATGTCCGACAAAAAAATCTCCGAACAATGGGCCTCAATTAACCGCGTTAGAGATATTTTAACTGCAAGAAAAAAGAGAGGCGAATAATGGAAATTAAAAAGATAACAAAAAACCAGCACCAAATTACCGAGCGAGGAAGGCCCAAAACTTTTCCAAGCCGTAATCTAGCAATTAAATATGTAAGTTTTATTAACAAAGAGAGAGGTCAACAAAATGTATAACCGATATATAAATGCAAAGCGTGATTTTCATTTAATGAACGAACACACCAATGATATAGAACAATTAATAATAAATGCACAATTTGCTAATGAGGAAGATAAGCAGAAAGTTATTGATTGGGCTAGAAAAACTTTTTTTAATCAATGGAAAAAAAGAGGTCAACAAAAATGATTCAGGAAGAAATATATTTAAACGCATTAAACGCTCAAACGCAAATCCAAACGATTGTGAGTTATACAATCATAGGCATATACGTTCTGGGGTTAATTTCAATTTTTATTTATGTAATATCAAACCAGGGGGAATGATAATGTCAACAATTCCAAGACCTAGCGCCAGAAAAATATTAGAACAGCTACATGAAGATGACCAATCTTTAATCTGGTATTTATTGTTATCTGCATATGTAACCAAAACAGGTGATATACCTAAACCATATAAAATCACACCTAGAGGTTATGAATTTTCTGCATATGATTTTGATATAGATCATTTAGAAAAAAAACATATTAGAAGTTTATTGAGGAGAATAGACAAATGATACCGAATAAATGTCCTTACTGCGAAATTGAATTAGAAATCCAGATAGCTGAGCCAGACATTGGAATATTCTTTTCTGGACTTTACTGCTCGGAGTGCGACTTTGAAATCAGTAGTGATGATTTCGGGTTATATGATGATGATTTGTAATACAAATAATATTATTATATGATGCCCTTATATGAGTTACTTAGAGCAAATAAAGTTAATGATTCGGAACGAACCAACATTGACTAATATTGAAACTGATTCATTGATGACCAAAGCGGAGTTAATCTTGAATCAAAACGAGGTAAAATTTATGTCTAGTAATGAAAAAATACTTGCAATAATAAATCATTTTAAAAATCTAGCAGTACAAGATCAACGGTTAATTATTGAAGTATTACAAGAAGCATACAATAAGCAAGGCATTGAAGCCAAAGAAGAACTGTTAAGACAGCAGCACCACATGGCTATGCAAGCGGAAATGTAATTTTTTTGTAGGGTAGGTAATGGTAATACATAACCATAAAAACACTACCTTTAATGAGAGTTAAAAAAACCTAATTCTCGCCCTACCACAAATCAAAAAGGGATAGAAAATGGCTAGTAATTACAGCTACGTTAAAAAATACGAGGAAAATCAAAAGCTCAAAGGATTAACGCGACAACGCGCTTGGATTCCGAATACACAAACTGATAAACAGGCATTTTTAGATTTTGCGGATAAGTTACGCGCTAATTATCTATCAAGCCAGAATAATGGAATATCAAAAGGCAGTAATGATTATGATGAAATTTAATCAACCTTATAAAGATAACCGCTCCAACTTCCAAATATTCTTATCTAAAATGTATGACCGCTACCTAGATGAAAAACAGTTTTATAAAGAAAAAGATATATTAAACCAATACGAATACCATCGGCAATATCGAGATTTTCTGCACTGGAAATACAATAATAGGTCTAATATCTAAACTGCTTTCCCCGAAAGAAGCCCTAGAAGCAATTCTGGGGCTTTTTTTTACCTACCCCTATACTACCCATCAACCAACTCAAAACTAAGCCCCACGATTAGTATATGCTTCTTAAAATACTTTCTCGCTTCCAGCTTCCGGTGCGCCTTTCTCTCGCTTCCTTCCTCTGCCAACCAAATAATATTATTATCAACTAACTTCCTCATACTCTTGCCAGCCGTTTTCCTACTTACGCCTATCATCTTCGCTAAATACCCGACTGCATCAGTACAACTCATACTCCTAACTCTAAAACGCTCACTTATCGCCCACAACAACATCTTGTCGTAACAACTTAAATCAGCCCGATCCGTTCTGGTTCGATACAGTTTCCAAACGCTTTTCTTAATCTGCGAATAAGAATAGCTAGTAACCGAATACCGAATACAACCGCTATTCTTTTCATCACTCGGAACGCCTGTTTCAATCCACCAGTAATCATCCATTACCGTACCCATTCCCGATTTTTTGTAACCAACCACAGAAATACATCTTAAACGCATCACTAAAACCATAGACACGAATACGTTTATCACGCTTCAAGACACTCTTGTTCAAATACCCGAATATTACTCCATCATTTAACACCGTTAATATACTCGACCTACTGCCGAACTTCTTTGGTACTCGCTGGCATATTTCCTCAAAATTAATCTCTCCATTCCGTAAACCGATTTCACTTAACACCGAAAAGTTTAACGGTGAACTAAATAAATACCAATATTCCTTGCGCTGCACTCTCTCGGTCCAATCTTTTTTAACTCTCGCTAATACTTGATAGTCATTCTTGGTCATATACCCTCTCTCGTTTTTTTGCTCGCCCTTATGCAAAATAATACCCAAAAATCCATCTTAAAATTTAATCTAATATTCCTTAATCTTCTTTTTAGAGAATGCGCCCAAAGGCGCATCTCTCTATTTGTTAATTGTACTGTCTGTATGAGTACGTCTTACTCAGGTGTTGTAACCCTCTTACTCAGGTGTTGTAACCCTCTTACTCACCCCCCCTACTTCTTTTTGGCCTTCTTTTTACTAAATATACGCTCAAAATTCCTATTAAATTTATCCTTATTCGTTGGTCGCGTTGTACTGCCTTTACTCATAATTCCAATTCCTTTGGTAAAAATACTTCCACATAACTGCCACAACCAGGACAGGATAAATTCGTGACTATGGAAAAATTCTCATTCGGTACTGGAATAATATCCATCTCAGTAATCTTTCTATCACTACCCCAGATTAAATTTGTCTTACAGTGCCAACACTTCATTATTCTTTCTCCTTAAAATTAATCCCATTTGATTCCTTTTTCTTTTTGTAAAACATCCAAGACAGGTGAGTCTTTGCGTATCAGCGTCATAATTGAATTGTCAACATCACCGCTATTTGATTTAACTATACTAGCTCTAACAACGCTTGTTGGGTTAGGTTCTATACCTTGATCTATACAAATCTTTTCTGCTTCTTTTTCATTCGCTAACCACATTGCCAATGCAAATCTCATGCCATCAACAATACTTGAAGCACCCCTAATATTTTGCCTCGCCTCCATTGCAGACTCAGTTCCGACTAATCCTGACTTATTCATGTGATGAATACTTAATGTCGTACATTTTAGTTGCGCTGATATACTCGCGCAAAATGAACACCATAACTGCGCACTCTCATTGGAACTAGAAATGGGGCTGCTCGCAGATACGAAAGATTGTATCGGATCAAATACAACTAATTTTAAATCTGGTATGGTTTTTAATTCTTCAACCAATTCAGTTGCTTGCGCAGTTATATTATCCTCAGTTAAAAGAATCATGGGCTGACCATGATCGGCAATCGTATATACATACACATCATACGGTGAATCAAACCGACTGCCTTCTGGATCGAGCGCGTGTATTCTACGCCAGACTTCTTCTTGGTTATCTTCTGAACTTAAAATAACACTGTTACCAGTTTGTAAAATACTCTTACCAAGAAACTGACCTCCGCCTCTGGAAAGATTTAAGGCTAACTGTAAGGCTAAAAATGATTTACCAATACCACCAACCGAACTTAGAACTCCTGGCGCTGAAAGCGGGATAAAGCGATCCACCAACCATTCCACAGGAGGAGGACTGCCGGAAAAGTTTTTTATTGAGTATCGCTTTATCCCTAAACCACCACCCTCAATTTCTAATTTAACGGACTCTATACCTTTATCTAAATGTAGGTCGTTAAAATCTCCTTCTATAGAGGGTAATCTTACTATTGAATTATAAATGCTATTACTGCACTCAGTAGCTTTCTTCCCACCAACACCATTCTTATCATTATCAAATGCGAGTGTTAATCTAGCTTTACTTATCTCTCTTAATCTCGTTAATGCTTCTAAGCCGAAACTCGCGCTAAACACCACGATAACAGGCTTGTTAGTTGCTAAATGTACGCTAATTCCAGTTGCAACGCCCTCTACAACAATAATAGACTCCAAATCCGCCAATGAATTAAGATTAAAGCCAATAGGAAATACATTACCTTTAATCTCGGATGAACTTACAAATCTTTTTTGTGAATTTTTATCTATGTATTGTAGTGAACGTAACTCGCCCGTAATTGAATATACCGGGATAACCAACGTGCCTTTATATCCTTTAAAGCCGTAATCATTTTTAATCTGCTTGGCATCTAAGTAAGGATGTTCAGTTATATTATCGTAACTTCCAAATCTCCTTTGAACATCTTCCGCGACTTCATCTTGCCGTTTCTTTTTCTCTGCCTCAGATTTCTTTTTAGCTTCATCAAGATCGGACTTTAATTTCTGGCGTTGCGTTGGATTTAAGTCATTCGGATCAATGTTCGACCACTTGCCTTGCAAGGCACTACGCCAGTTACCCCAAACGCAATTTTGATAATCACCAGTTTGGTTAAATACATACCACCCAGATTTCTCGCCATACCGATCAGGTCTGTTACTCTCAGATGCGGTTACAGCTACTCTCACTAATTGACCAGATGTATCTAAGTAATCGACCACCAAGCCATCTCTCGTTAATTCATATATAAGATCATCTATTGACTTACTCCCACCGCGAAAATGGAAGTTTTCATCTATGATGATTCCTTCGCTACCTACATATTTAGTTAGATCGGTCATTTTCTCGTTTTTCAACGAGAAGCCCTTTGTTTGCAAGCTCCGTACAGTAAATTAAATATTCTTTAATTGCTTGAGAAAATAATTGTAGCCGATGGTTTCTTTCCCATTGATGTATCACAAAAGATTTATTTTTTTTTGCTAATTCCAAATACTTTTCTTTTGTTGATGCTACGGCTTTTTCTATACCAGCACGATTAATCTGAGCAACTTTCAAAGAAACTCCTCGTTCTCCTCTTTTAAATTGATCGTTAATTTCTAAATCTTCCTTTATTTTTTCTAAGTGATCGGCACTACACGCGCCATACCATCTATCACCCCATCGAAATAATAGACCTCCAACTGGTTTCAGACAGTAAGAACACAGAGAAGGTCTATTCTCAAGGAAGGGCCTAGAACGGGATGTCATCGTCAAAGTCTTTATCTTCTTCGGCAGCTTTAGATAAAAATTCTTGCTCTGCTTTTATCTTTGATGCTTGACTTTGTTTCTTTTCCTTTTGTGGGGGCTGAAAAGTATTGGCAAAATCATCTTTGATTTCAAGATAACCTCTGTCATTGACAACCAACTCGGCACTACACTTCTTGCCAAGTAATTGTTTCTCAGGATCAGTCAATGTACCAGTTACACCGCAAGCATTTCCAATCTTGCGCAAAGACTCGATACCAATGCTAATTGCTTTATCACTGGTATCATGCGCCATAGTGCAAGTGTAAGTTACATTAATAGCGCTGTTCTCAACTTCAAATGACAATTTGACCGCTTCCCAACCATTGTTCCCGGTGACTATTTCATCACCACAGAAAGTCATATTATGCCGACCTTCCTCAAGTTTAGGTTTTGCAGTTAAGTCTGCGTCAAAGTCATGTTCGTACTTCGTTAAATCAACCATTTTGTTTACTCCTCTTATTTGGCGATTATCGCTTCTCTAATGGTGTTCCAATCAAACGGCATTTCAAACTCTAAGCCGTACCTATTTTTCGCATGAAAGGCTGGGCGATCTTGAGTGTAAATAACTCTATCTCCCGCGACAGCTTTAGTATTCATCTGCCCGCCTTTACCCTTCACTTTTACTTCACCTAATTTGTAGTTCGTAAAGAACACACAATCAGACCACTCACTCACCAATGCAGATGCTTTAGCGTGTAACTTGAGTTGGTTTTGGTCATAAGGTGAAATCTCTGGTGATTCTACACGCTTAACTATGTTATGGCATATATGTAGAATCGTCATACCTCGATCACGCAAGATATTGAGCAAGTCTAAATATTGACGTACATATTTAAGACATTCGACATAACCTTTCCCGTAACCTGGTGCTTCGACTGAGGCCAAGTTATTATCTTGACAATACTTTGCTTGCCAAAGCGGTTCTAGCCAATCGAGTGAATCAATGACTAAACTCTTATAACTATGATCTTCCTCAATCAACGAGGTTATGTTTGCTATTACTTCGTCAAACGTACCAGCTAACGGAAAATGATCTACTTGTATTTTGCCAAGACCATCTTCTGTTAATAAGAAGATAGGGGCTTTAAGCATACTTCCAAATGTTGATTTACCAATTCCAGCACCACCATAAAGTATAAGTTTTGGCGCTTTCAGTTTAGTTTTCTTTTGAATCGCTGCTAGGCTCATTTGAACTCCCCTCTGGATTGACGATAGATTTTAACTGGTTAGCAAAAAAAGCACCAAGAATATCCAACTTCTCTAACTCAAATTGCGCGTTAGCTTGGAACTCTCTTTTGTTTTTATTGGTTAATACCAGTTTATTATAAACAAGTTTTCCTTCCTCGGATAAGTCATCAACGTTATGTTCGATTCCGTCCTCGAAAGAAAAAGTGTCTTTACTTTCTTCTTTTTCTTTACCCACTGTTTACCTCACTTTGTTTAAATGAATTACAAATGTCTTTTGCTCTACAAAAACGACATTGATTTTTTCCAGTATTGAATACTGGCTGTTCTTCCAAGCAAGCGTCTATTGCTGGCTTTAGAATATTGAAACCCCAATCCACTAGGTTATCCGCAGTTATATCCCAAGTGCGAATCTTGCCATCTCTGTGAAATGAAGTAGGTTGTACTATGGTTAGCTCAACAGTTGTGTTTTCATCGCCATAGCGACCTAATGCACCCAAACCATAGATCATTAATTGTTCGTTATGCTCAACGTCTACTGGAAACTTACCTGATTTTAAATCTATTACTGCAATACGATTACTTTTCTTACCTAAGATTAAAGCGTCACCAGTACCCCAACACTCAGGACTGATTTCGTCTATGTGTAATTTTTCCTCTATTAATAAATTGCCTTCTAATTCTTCTTGGCGTTGTTGAACGTACTCTACATATTGCTCAGCGCAAGAAATCATATCTTCTGTGACTTCAATTACAAAACCATCTATTTCTTCTTCTCTGCCTAACCAATAATCACTTAAAGAAACATTCTCCAATCTATCTTTAAGCAACATCTCTACCATGTGATGCACTAACGTACCTTGCGCTGCGGGGCGCGTTGTGTCCATAACAAAAGGAATACTTTCACTCAACTGTATAGATGCCGGACAAGCCATCCATCGTTTAGATGCTGATGGTGAAAATCTACTGTGAGCCATTGAATTTTTCCTTTGCGATTTCAGCCCATAGTTCAGGTGTAATGGTTGCGGTGCAGTTGAAGTCTTTTTCGGGAAAATGTTTACTGGTATGCGGGATAACGACTTGCCATTGTGCGCGGTCTGCTCGATACCAGAGGCATGGTATGAGTTCAATCTTCTCGGCTTGCTCAACAGTTTGCTTCCACCATTGGCGTACATCGCCTGGTGTAACGCTTTTTCTTCGCTTGACCTCGATTGCATACGGCTCTCCTCCCAATAAATCATGTCCACCGCCATAAGTTTGACTGTAATTCACCTCACATTGTAAGCCGGTGAGAGATTTTATTACTTCTATTGTTTCTCTCTCGCCTCGCCTTCCCTTATTCCTGGCGTTCAATGTTATTCGCTTTGTATGAGTTTTCCTCAAACTCAACTACTTTTCTGAAATCGTACAAAACCTTACCACCTATCTTTAGGAAGTTCGGGCCAATACCTTGTCCTCGCCAATTCTCTAAAGTTCGTGGACTCTTTTTCCACCTAGCGGCAAGTTCACCAGTATCTAAAAACTTAGATGCATCTAATTTCATATTCATATTTGTACCTATTTCTCCGCGACTGCTGTATTATACTCACAATGGTTACTGAATTGAAAGCCCTAGACTAAAAAAACTTTTGAAAATATTACAAAAATTATTTTTAAAATTTGTTAATTAAATTAATAATTAAATTTTATGAAAAAACCTTTAGCAACAGATGTTCAAATGTCAGGCGAACATTATAAAACCAAATCCATACAGCCGATTGTATACATCACTGAAAACAATCTTTCTTTTTGTTTAGGCAATGTTGTTAAATATATAACTAGAGATAAAGAAAACAAAGTTCAGGATTTACTCAAAGCCAAACACTACATTGATCTGGAATTAGAGCTAATTCACAAGCGCGATCCAGATGGTAACTGGTTAGAAGAAAAAATTAAATCAACCTGATTTACGCATCCAAAGTTTTTGAATGTAATCACCTACCGCTTGAGCGTTATTTGATGAATCTTCCTCAAATATATGTGCGTAGCGCTGCGTTGATTGTAAGTCTGCATGGCCTAATAAGTTTCCCGTTTCCTCTAGCTTCGTTAAAGAACGTCTAGCATAACTCGCAAAGCTATGGCGTAGGTCATGTATTCTTACATCCGGGCAACCAGCACGTTTGCGTATGCCTTGCCACATCTTTGAAGGATCATTAATGCCAATGATGTATTTATCAGTGCGTTCTAATCTATTAATAATACTCATGGCTTGAGAAGATAAATAAATTACCCTAGCTTCACCATCCTTATCGGTTTTATGTTCTTCTAAGACGATCTTATTGTCTTGTAAGTTAGACCATTTAGCTTTTGCCAGTTCACCTTTACGCGCACCAGTTAAAATACATAACCATATAAAACTAACTGACTTCATCCATCGCCCGTTTTCTTCTTGCGACTTTAGATTAAGTTCACGCACAACTGCGTTCAGTTCTTCTTGCGTTAAATAGCGTTTGCGTTTTTCTTCTTTATTCTTCTTAACAAACTTGGCTGGATTAACTTCAATAAGTGATAAGGCAATCGCATTATTAAAAGCAGCGCGTATTAAATCAATGATCCGGTTAGCCTGGTATTTATAATTCTTGCTGACCTTATCGTGAATACGCTTTATATCACCTCGCGTTATTTCACTTATGAGTTTATTGCCAAGCGGTTTTTGTAAATACTTTGTATATGTTGACTCAGCATCATTAATCCG
>Ga0080013_1002064_pt1 | contig 24730 bp, 34 predicted proteins | sample ETNvirenome_6_85_FD_69236 | JGI IMG/M metagenome (GOLD analysis project Ga0080013, IMG submission 69236) | Marine viral communities from the Pacific Ocean - ETNP_6_85 (SPADES assembly) (version 2) | ecosystem: Environmental > Aquatic > Marine > Oceanic | place: Pacific Ocean | collected 2013-06-19
GAGCCGAGGCACAGACCTGGGTGGATGAGTTCAACCGCCAGATCGGCAGCATCGACGCCGAGCGCCTGCAGTCGGCCTTCGATGCTGCCCGCACCGACGCGGCGGGGACGGCTCGCTACCGCCCGCTGCATTTTGACGACATTCTCCACGCCTATCGCAGGACTCCCGGCACAGGCGAGAGCCCGGACGGTGCGCCCGAGGATCCCGACTGCCCGCGCCAGTGTGACCGAGGCCGGGTGATGGTGCTGGAGGCCGGAGCGGCCGGCACAGAGTACCCGTGCCTTGTGATCTGTGACTGCGCCGCCGGGGCCTACTGGGCGACCCGGGCCGGCTGGATAGGTCAACCCACGGTCACCCAGGTCCTGCGCCGCTCAGGCTACCGGCTCAAGCCAGCCAGCAGCCTGCCGCGCGGGCACGCCGAGTGGCTGCACAAGGAGACCCTGCGGCGAGGGCTCAGGCCCGCACTGGAGCACTACGATGCGGAGATGGAGCGCAGGGCTGATCGTGATGCTGGAGGCTAACAGCGCAACTCATTTGATCTAATGCGTAACTACCGCTTGATTGTAGCTGTGGGGTCGTCTACGATCAGTGTCATGAGAGTTCGAATTTACACCATCGAAGCCCCGGGACGCGACGCCGAGCAGGTACGAGGCACAGCCAAGGCTGCCATGCGACGAGTCCAAGAGCTTCACCGCGCCGGAGTCAAGGCGACTCTGAAGCGAACCACCCGCGCCCAGATAAGGGCGCTCGCGGCCTAGCCGCACGGAGGATGAGACGATGAGCCTGACAATCGAAATCAGCGGCAGCGACATCAACGGCAGCGACGCCGAGATCGCGGAGGGCGTGGATGCTGCTCTCACCTACGCCAGCACCCAAGGGCTGACCGTGGCCGAGATGATGGCGGACGAAGATCACCGCGCCCAAGCAGAGCTTCGGGCGCTCAAGGCAGCCTTCGCGGGCTGGCTGTGCTGGCCCGAGTCAGCCCAGCTTGTGAACCACTAACCAACCTCACGGCCCGCCGGAGCCTATCCGGCAGGAGGACAGGACGATGGAAGAAGTAGCCAACTGGATCAGGCCCGGCCTCAAGATCCGCTTCTATGCAACCCGGTGTGAGTGGATCGTGGTGGGTCGGTGCCCGGCCTCCGACGACTGGGCGCTGGAGCGGGTTGGCAAGTGGCCGCCCAGCAAGAGACGGCGGACCCTCTCGCAAGACCGGGCGGATCGCTACTGGGTCGAGTCCACCAACCGGGGCACACCATGAAAGGCACCCTCTCGCACAAGCGGCGGCACCCTAACGGCTCCGGCGCGTACATCGTGAACGTGACCTGCCCCGGCTGCGGTAAAGGCCGCACGGTGGCCTGGGCCGGCTGGTCGGCGATCATCTGCCAGGGCTGCGGCGCTGAGTTGAGGCGCGGAGAATACCGGAAGGCTGATCGCTAGACTGCGGGCCTGCGGTGGAAATAAATCACCTTTCTGTGATTACACCCTTGACCGTAGCTGTAGGGACGCGGTATACCTCTGTACATGAGCAGCGCACGAAACACTAACAACCCGGCCGCAATGGCCACTGCTTTGGAGGTCATCATGACCGCATCCGCTACGCTCTCTTCGCTAATCGACAACCCCATCGCGTTCTTCGCAGAGTGCGACCGGCTGGCGGCCATCCCGCTGGCGGCCGACGAGCGGGCCCGCTGGGCCTACCTCTTGGGCAAGGCCCAGACTTGCGGCCTCGCTGGCAGTGAGCGCGGCGAGTACATGCTGCTCTCATCGCGGCGCAACAGCTAGACCCACCAACCCCGCCCAGGCCACAGCGTCCGCTCCGGCGGGCGTTGCTGGTTCTGGACATCGGCGCGAAGGTGCATAGACTGGTGGCATGGCTGCACCGGGATGGACACGAGCAACAGAAGCACAGAGGCAGGTTGCGCTTGCTTCATTGGCAGAGGGATCGACCTTCGCAGAAGCGGCCCGGCGCTGTGGTGTAGCGTCAACGTCTACCGTCTGGCGGTGGGTACAAGACAGCGAGGAATATCGCAAGGAGTTGCAACAGGCAAAGAGGGCGGCGCTTGCAATGGCCTCCGAGATCGTGGTGCGAACAGGGCGCGAGATGCTGGGCAGACTAGAGGACGATGAGCAGCGAGCAGAGCTAGGCTTCACGGAACTCAACAGAGCGCACGGCACAGCGGTGGACAAGATCATCACGGTCGCCATGCAAGAGCAGCAGGAGGCCGCAGACACCGACAGCGAGCTAGATCCCGATGAGATGCTAGACGCCCTGGCCGAGCGGCTGACACCCGAGCACCTCGCCGCGCTGCAGGAACGCATGGCAGCCCGCAACCATTGAGCCTTGCCCGAGCACTGCAGGCGGTCGAGCGCAACCCGCTGGCGCTGTACAGGCCCACGCCAGGGCAGCAACGGTTTCACAACAGCACAGCCAGGGTGCGCCTGCTGCGTGCACCCAATCAGGTAGGCAAGAGCTTCTGTGGCGCCGCTGAAGCGCTTTTCTGGCTGTTAGGCAAGCATCCATATCAGGACGTGCCGCCCGCGCCCTCTCATGGCCGGCTGGTGCCCTACAGCATCGACGCCAGCAAGGAGATAGAATCAAAGCTCTGGGAGTTGCTGCCGAAGGGCGCGCTGCATCCTGCATGCAAGTACGATCCTGATCGCGGCTTCAGGGTCGGCACCCGGCGGATTCTGCGACTGCGCAACGGCTCGACAATGACGATCGTTAGTCAGGAAGCGGGCACGATGGCGGCAGCAGGGGCAACCCTGTCCTGGGTCTGGTTCGATGAGCCGCCGCCTGCGAGCGTCTTCGCCGAGGGCATGGCCCGCACTACCAGCACAGGCGGGCGGGTCTGGCTGACGCTGACGCCGATAGGCCGCCCGGTGGACTGGCTCAAGGCCGAGGTTGAGCGCGGCAGCATCGAGGACATACACTACAGCCTGAGCCGCGAGGCGTGCCCCTGGCTGACCCAGGAACAGATCGACGACATCATTGCTCACACGCTGCAGTCCGAGGCGGCCCAGCGCATACACGCCGCCTGGAGTGGCAGCAGCGCCGGGCGATTCTTCGCTGCCTGGGAAGACTCGATGATCACGGATGAGCTACCGCAGGGCGAGGTTGAGATCGGCCTCGGCATTGACCACGGCGAAGACGCAGGCAGGGAGCTTGCCTTGCTGGTGGCGGTGGAGCGCGACGGCAACAAGGGTAGGCCGCGCCTGTGGTTTCTTGACGAGTACGCCAGCGCAGGCAAGACCGGGATCGACGCGGACGCTACAGGGATCCTCGACATGATCGAGCGTGCCGGGCTGCAGCCTGAGGCCGTGGACATCGCAGTTGGCGACCACAACAGCGCGGGCAAGGGGCTGGGTTACAAGGTCAACCAACTGCTCACCGAGAGCATAGCGCGCCAATGTGGCAGGCCCGAGCACTCGCCGCCGTTCACTGTCAAGCCTGCGCACAAGGGGCCCGGGTCGGTTGTCTATACGTCGCGCCTGCTGCACGGCTGCCAAGTCTTGGACAACTTCCGGGTGAGCAGCCGCTGCCCTGCGCTCATCGACGGGCTCCGGCATTGGCACGGGCCGCACGGGTCGGCAGCCAACAAGGAGTTAAGCCACGCGCTCGACGCCGCGCGCTACATCGGCCGCTCTTTCCTTGACACCCGCAGCCGTGGCTTGCAGAGTTTGCGCGTTAGGTAGGGTATGCAGAGCCTCACAGATCCCCGCGTACAGCAACAGCGCCCGACGCTGCCCGATCCGGCAGACGAGCCGAGGCGCGAGCACTCCCGGCTGCGGCGCCGCATCCTTGAGGGCTGGTGGCGGCAGGATCTGGACGAGCGGCTGCGCGAGTTCCTGCCAGCCACGACGATCGAACGGCTCGGCTTCAGGGACATGACCCGCAACCCGTTCAAGTCTCTCACCGATCAACTCTCCCAGCTTTACAGCAAGCCGCCCACCATCGATCACCCCGACATGGATGAGGGCGCGCTGTCTGACTTCGGGGCCAAGCTCCGGGCGGCTGAGCTATGGGCTGTGGCTGGGCGCAATCAGCGGCAGGTAGTCGGCATGCGCGAGAGCCTGATCCGGGTTGCCTGGGCTGGCGATGGCCTGCAATTTCGAGTTGTGCCAAGCGACATGATGTGGGCTTCGGCTCATCCTGACCACCCGGCGGATCCGTCCGTCGTGGTCGAGGCCCGCATCCGCACGCTTGAGCGCAACGGCAAGAAGGAAGCCCGGTGGACCTGGGACGTTCTCGACATCCGAGACGAGCCGAGTTACCGCGTTATGCTGCCGGATGGCCCGGACCCGAGCAAAGCCGCGGACATCACGACCCAGGTTCTTGGGGCTGAGTTCAGCGGAGACTCCTACCCGTACACGGTCGAGGGCGTGCCTTCGATGCCTTACGTGCTCTATCATGCCGAGGGCGGCGGCTCATCCCTCTGGGATCCGTATACCGGCAAGGAGCAGATCGAGAGCACGCTCACGGTGGCCTGTTACAACTCGTTCTTTGGCTATGTGCTCAGGGACGCTAGCAGCCCGATCCGTGGTCTGGTGAACGGGACGATCCGCGGCACGGCGACCAAGGGATCCAACAAAGCAGCGCGCCGGGAGATAGCGCACGATCCCACCACGCTGCTGATGGTGGATCAGGATGGCCCAGGCCCGGTGCAGGCTTTGCAATGGGCGGCAGGCGTGGACCCCGAGCGGCTGCAGATGGCGATCTCTGAGTTCGAGAAATCCTGCTTGATCTCTAGCGGCATCAGCGCCACGGACGTGCAGCAAGCAGCAGGCGCACAGAGCGGCTATGCAATCAGCCTCAAGCGCGCCTTCATCCGCGAGCGGCAAGCGGCGATGGTGCCGCAGATGGAGGCGGGAGATCGGCGCGTGCTGGCTCTGGCTGCGAGTCTGTGCAATGCCATCGAGGGCACCGCGTACCCAGAGGCCGGCTACAATCTGCGCTACTCCCAGATCCCGTTGAGCGCCGATGAGCGCAAGGGCCGCCGCGAGGCAGCCGCAGCAGGGATCGCAATGGGCACCCAGAGCGTGGTCGATCTCGTCATGGCGGAGCAGCCGGGCCTAACCCGCACCGAGGCCGCCGACTGGCTCACCCGAGTTCACGCCGAGACAGTGGCAGTATCTGAGATCGGCAAGGCCGAGGACATGCCAGTCGGGGCGCCCGGCATCGCTGCCGATGGTGGAGAGAAGCTCGCAGACACCGCGCTCAACGGTGCCCAGGTTGCGGCAGCTAAGGGGATCGTCGAGTCGGTTGCGGTTGGTGCCCTGCCGCGCGATGCTGGCCTGTCCATGCTAAGCGAGTTCTTCAACCTGCCGCGCGATGCGGCCGATCGTATTATGGGCAGCGTGGGCGCGAGCTTCAGGCCCGCAACAGGAGGTGAGCAGTGAGCGACAGCATGATCCCCGAAGAACGCTTCAAGGCCGAGGTCGACAAGCGCAAGGCCGCAGAGGCTCAGCGCAAGACCTTGACCGAGCAACTCTCTGAGGTGCAGGCCCAGATCAAGACCCTGACCAAGGAGCGGGATCAGTTCAGCGCCCAGGTCGAGGGCATCGGGGATCTGCGCTCTGAGCTTGAGACGGCACGCGCCGATCTCGCCAGCGGCACCGCCACCAGTACCGCGCATATCAGCATGCTTGAGGCCGGCGTCACCAAGGGCAGCGTGCGAGACTTCGCACTGTTCCAGCATCAGCAGCACGTCAAGGCCGAGGGCGACAAGGCCAAGCCCTGGGGCGATTGGTGGGAGGCCAACCGCGAGGGCATGATCGCAGACTTGGCACCGCAGCCCACAGCAGAGGCCGCGCCAGCGGTGACCGTGGAGCCAGCCCGCCCGGCACAGCCGCAAGCGAACAACGGGGCCCAGCCGCCACCACCAGCACCGCAGACCTATACGCCGGGCATGTACTCGAACATGAGTTCCACAGACTGGGCCGCGAATAAGGATCAGATCCTGGCGTCTCTCAAGGACGGCAGCTTCTAGGTTGACAGCCTCGCCGCGACGTGCCTAGCATTGACGGGCCAGTGTCCACGGTGCCGCCGACCATCAACGGGCGATAAGGGACGCAGGCACACGGGCCACGCCGCCGCCGGGCAGTCCACGGGCGCAAAGGGCCGACTACAAACCCTGCGGCGCAGAGCGCCCAAGATAAAGGACTGCCCACAATGGCGAACGAAATAACGCTAACCGGATCCGGTGCCTCAACCAGACAGCAGGAGGTCTACGGCCGATTGCTCCACGAGCTAATCATGGATCCAACGGATCTGCGAAGCACCGTGACCAACCTGGGAGACATCGGCGGATCTGGATCCAGCACGCTCACGGTGGGAACCGTGGACTACGATCTCGCGATGGCCGCCGCCAATGCGGACGAGGTCACCGGATCCGACAACACTGCCGTAACGGTCGGGGCCGTCTCGATCTCTGTGGCGCACAACATCATTGCATTTGGCATGTCTGATCTGCACAGCGTGACTGGTGCGCCCGGCATGCTTGACCTGCAGGCACTCGCCGCCAAGGGCGCTCAGGCTTACGCCCTGCGCTTCACCGATCTGGTCATGGCAACGGCTGACACCATCACCGCGAACGTCGGCACGTCCGGCGCCGATATGACCGTTGACGACTGGTTCAGCGCCACCGCGCAGCTTCAGAGTTCGCTCGCTGTGGGACCGTTCACAGCGGTCCTGGCACCCGTGCAGGTAACAGACTTGCAGGCCAGCCTCCGCAGCGAGGGCGGCGCCATTTCCTTCCTTCCTGCCACCGCCGCCCAACTTGCCCTGAAGGGATCCGGCTACCAGGGATCCTTCTTGGGGTGTGACATCTGGCAGAGCGATTCAGTTTCTACCAGTGGCGGAAATCGTGTAGGAGCCATGTGGGGCGAGGGGTGCATCGGCTACGTTGAAGCCTCCGCTCGCGGCTCGATGCCGGGCGCGATTGCTGCGGGCGGCCTTGGTCCGGTCTGGGCTGAGTTCGTCCGCTCGGGCGACCCGGGTATCAGTCAGGTGATCCATCACGCCTTTATCGGCTGCGGATTATTGGAGACGGCCCGCGGGGTCAACATAACCACGGACGCCTAACAACCGGTGAGCGGGTAGTCGGATCGTCCTTCGTCCGGCTGCCCGCGAACCACCACAGAAGGACGGGTAATCCATGTCAGCGATCATTGGCCAGCGGGTCACAGAGTCGAGCACCCTTGAATCGGAGAAGCTGCCGCGCTCTGTGCGCTCAAGGCCGCGCTTCTGGTACATCGTGCATCCTCACTGCTGGGCCTTCGAGGCGGGCGAGTGGCTGCCGCTGCCAAGCAAGATGAGCCTCGACCCTGGCTGCAACGGCGTGACCGATGGCGGCGGCACTGATCTCGCCGTGGCTCAACTCAACCGCAACGGCTGGCGCGTCGTGCGACCAAACGATCCCCGGCTGGGCGACTTCAAGTGGTACGTGCAGGAGGTCCCGAAGCAGGGCCGAGGGCGCGTTTATACCAGCGTCTTTGATGAGGCTTCGGTTGTGGGTTCTCGGGTCTTCTGGGATCACGACGACGAGGGCTGGCGGGACTTCCGGCGGCATCTCGTCACCGCTGGGATCTGTGATCCGATCACGCGGCAGGTCTACGAACTGGAGATGGACAAGCAGCGCAGCGCGGTAGATCGGCTGGAGGGTCGAGCGGCTGCCCTGCCTCATAATCAGGTTATCGGCTCCCGGCTGGTGCGCGAGCGTGAGCGACTCGACGCGATGATCGCAGCGCGGCCCGCGCACCTTGACGGCAAGGTCAAGCGCAGCACACGCCGCAAGGTCAAGGCCAAGCGCGTGCAGGAAGAGGCGAGCCCGTGAGTGGAGAGCATCCCAAGGGCCGCGATGCAGTGGACAAGCTCACGCGCCGAGCGGTGAAGCACGGGGCGGATCCTGCCTGGGCCAAAGAGAAGGCCCGCAAAGCGATCCGGGAAATCTATCACGGCGAGAAATCAGAGAGGCCGCGAGGCCACAGGCAGAACAGATAACCACAACCCGGCCCGAAAGGGTCGCTCACTGGAGCGGGTACAATGGCTAAAGGCAGCAAGCATATCAATCAAGGCGTGCAGGTCCGAGACGACGGCGCGGTCTATATCAAGGCGCTCGACGCCGCCACCACGGACGGTTTCGCGGTTGGCTCCAACGCTGGCGAGATCGTCTTCTGGCTCGATGAGGCCGGCGATAACTTCAAAGCAACTGTGGTGTACAGCGACGGCACAACCAGCAAGACGCTTACCGTAGCGTTCGACTAGCCCACCCCGGGAGGGTTAGACGATGGCCAAGATCTACGATTGCACCGCGCTTACCTGGGCCAATCAGGCAGTCAGCGAGAGCAGCGCGCAGGCGGTCACAGAAGACACCGCCGACGTTCTAGGCAAGGGCCTGCTACTGGGCTGCCGCTGCACGCTCTCCGATAACGACGGCGACACGGGCGACACGGTAACGGTTCGGGTTTACAAAGACAGCACGCTGACGGTGGCGGGCGGTGGTGAAGAGTTGTATTCGGTCGACTTCTCGTTCTCATCGGACGCGGAAACGCTGAGCGATCTGCTGGCATCCCCGGTGCCATTTTTCGAGCAGCCGTATGTCACGGTCGAGCCCGCGAGCGAGTCCGATACCGATGTGCAGGTAACGCTTTATTGCTCAGACGGTAGGTAGTCGTGGGCGCGGTCTTCCGCAAGCATCCGACCCAAGAGCAGCCCGTGCCCAAGGCGCAAGTAGCCACAGCGCACCCGGCGCAAGGGTTCGATCCGCGACACTTTAGCGCGCGCTGCTTGGTCTGGTGCCGGGCTGATGCCGGGGTTGATCGCAACGGATCGACCGCTTCCAGATGGCGCGACATGAGCGGTCGCGGTCGTGACTTCTCGCAGGCTACAGCCATCGAGCAGCCCACCTTCGCGAGCGCCGGGCTGGGTGGTCGTCCTGAACTGACTTTCGACGGGAGCAACGACGCAATGGACGGGGCTAGCTTCTACGACATGGTCAGCGCCGCCGACGATTGGACGGTGGTGATTGTGGTGCGCGATTGGACTTGGGGTGGACACACGCAACTGTACTACGGGCGCGGAGTTCTGGGCGCGCTCGCCGGAGGGGTGTCACGGTTTAACCTTGGGGTGACAAGCGAGGCCGGGCCCGGTCTGGGCTTCGGTTGTTGGAATCTCACGGATGGTCACGTCCAGGCGTACGGCGACGACTCGCAAGCTCAAGGTGCGGCGGCGATCATGGTCGGCGTATGTGACGCCGGAGACCTGACGATGCGGGTCAATGGCGGGGCAGGGTCTACCACATCGGGAACCCTGGGCCTACACTCCAGCGCGCGCGCCTTGGAGCTAGGCAAGGGCAACACCAACGTCTCAAAATGGGACGGGGCGGTGTCTGAGGTTATGATCTTCGATGGCGTCCTTCCGCAGAACGAGGTGAGCGCGCTTGAAGACTACATGGCGGGGCGTTACGGCGTCAGGATGAGCCACTGATGTCCTGGCTTGTCCTCGCGAGCGCACAGGCAGCCGCAGAGCGAGCGGCGGCGGTTGACGCTGCCACGGGCTACCCGCACCCAGCGACAGCCACAGCGCGCGCGCTGGCTGCTGCTGCTGTACATCCTGACGACGCTCGCGGCGCGCTTCGCGTTGGAGGCTCTGTCTGGTCGTGGGTCGCTGGCGCAGACGTTGAGGTCGCCTCGCTGTTGACAGACACAGAGCGAGCCAGCCTGCACACCGATCAGGAGATGGCGGCGGCGGGCTGGTTTCCGCAGGGAGACTTGATCTGATGCCCCAGGAAACGCGCTACGCTCACCGGCACGGGCTGCCCGATCTGATCGTCAGGGCAAAGACTCAGACGCTAGAGTGCCCGGTCTACAGCGGCAGCACGCTCACCGCTCCAAGCTCAGGCACGGTCACGATCTACCAGGGAGCCACGGTGCTGGTGGACGCTGCGGCGGTGACGATCACGGCTGACATTGCGGTCTATAGCCTGAGCGCGGCCACCATCCCAACCACCTTGGGCCTGAGCGATAACTGGCTGATCGTCTGGGATCTGACCATCGCCGGGGAGGCGCACACCTTCCAGCGGGCGGCGGCCCTGGTGCGGCGAGAGCTTCACCCAGTCGTGACACCCGCAGACGTGAGCGCGCTACACCAAGATGCAAGCAGCCTGCTGGCCAGCGGGCAGACGCTCGCGGGCTTTCTCGATCAAGCGTGGGACATGATCCAACGTCGCCTGCTCGCGGTGGGTCGGCGGCCCTATCTCGTCTTGTCGGACTTCGCGCTGTTCGATTGCCACCGGCACCTTACAGCCTACCTGCTGTTCAATGACGCCGCGTCGAGCGTGGGCGATGGGCGGTGGGCTGAGATGGCAGAGCACCACCTAGATCGATATGAGCAGGAGTGGTCGCGGCTGAGCCTCACCTATGACATGGACGCGGATGGCTTAGTCGAGGACGTTGAGCAGGGCACAGCGGGCCCGACCGCGGTGTTCTTCGGCGGCCCAGGCAGCGGGCTCTACTGATGTCGATCGGGGCCCTCGACCGTAGCGCAGTTCGCGCCAACATCAGCACGCTGCTTGGTGCGGCGGCGGGCGTTAACGAGTCGGCATTTATCGATCTCGAGGCAGGCCCGCAGGGCAGGGCTCACCAGTACTGGTCGATCACTTCGCTGGGCACCAAGGACAGCGGCAGCCGGTCTCAGCGCGGCGGCACGCTCACCAAGCGCTATCAGGTCGGCGTGCGCTACGCTCACCGGCTCAACCCGAAAGACCGCCAGACCTCGCGAGACGCTGCGCTTGACGCGCTCGATTCCCTGGAGCGAGCGATCCGCAACAGCAGCAACGCCGCGCGCGCCAGCCTGGAGATCATCTCGTGGGCTGACCGCGAGCGGCTCAGCGCCTCGCGTGAGTGGCTGGTCTGGGACATTGACCTTGGCCTGCACTCGGCCTTTGATCTGGCGGGCTCGTGATGCCGGGCGAGTTGCAAGCGGTAAGCGCCGACCTCGGAGAGATGATCCGGGATCTGGAGATCACCACAGAGCGGGCCAAGAAGTTGACAGACATCCTCGCGGAGAGCGAGGGACGCTACGATCTGTGGGTGCGGCCTAGCGACTTCGGCTCTGTGGTTAAGCGGCGCAGAAAGCGCCCGACCCTGCGCGGCCCGAGCGAGCAGACGGCAGGCCCGCTGCCGGTCAAGACTGGCAGGTTCGCTGCGGGTTGGAACTGGCGGATCAAGGCGACCCGCGCAGTAGTCACCAGCCAAGTTCCCTACGCAAGCTACGCCCGCAAGATGGGCGAGGCCGAGGGTGCAGGACTCAAGAAGGTGGAGAAGTTCCTAAAGAAAGACTGGGACAAAGTGGCCCATGAGATGGCCAAAGAGATCGAAGGGTGGCTCACGTGAGCGGCGTCGACTTCAGCATTGACGCGGCGCAGCGGCTGGGCTTCAGCGAGTCGGGGTTGACAGCCGACACCATCGCAGAGATCGGGATGGTCCTGCGCGACGTGGGCGATGAGGTAGAGGCGGCCGTCTTCAGCGAGTGGCCGGTTGACACTGGGCGCAGCCTGCGAGCGTGGCGCGTCTTTGTGGATGGCGTGGTGTTGGTGATTCAGAACCCGGTGGAGTATGTGAGCTTCATCAACGGCGGGACCTACACGGTGCAGGGCGAGGCGGCCCAGGCTGTGGAAGACACCGCTAGGTCTGCATGGCTGCAGCGGCGCGACGACATCGCCGAGATCGTAGAGAACGCGAGCAGGCAGCAACAGCTATTTCGAGAGCAGGCAGGCACGATGCTGGGCGACCTCGCCCGCGCTGCCATGCAGCGGCAGATCATGCAGTCCGCCGGGGTCGCGGGGCTTCCGGGCGGTTCGCTCTTTACCTCGCTACGGTCTGCGTTTAGTATCCAGCGCATCGCTGAGCGCGAGCGCGGGAGGCGGAGAATAAACCCACGGGCTCGCGCCCGCTAACAGGAGGCTTCGGCCATGTCGGAATCCACGATCATCCATACCAAGCTCGACGGGGTTCTAACCCTGGGCTCCCAGTGCACCGCAGGCGGCGGGGCGTTCAGCGCGTCCGCTGCCGTCAACTCAGGAGCCGACTCCTACACCGTGGCTTTCGAGGCTGGCGATTTCAGCCTGACTATTCCACAGCCGGCGGTTTCGTCCTACCTCGACCGGGGCGGGTTCACGAGTCCGCCGTCGCTGCGCTATGGGGACGCGCAGGCTATGTCCTTTTCGTTCAGTTGTTTCATGCGCGATCTAACGGACGCGTCCGCTCCCGCGCTGATCGACATCATCAATAACCAGGGCTATGCGGGATCCAACTGGGTTAGCACCCTATCGACCTCGATCGCCGACGACGACTCTGAGGTCTTCGCCATCGACCTTCGCTGGGTGATCACGAACCAGGGCGACGCCACGGACGTGAGCAAACTCGTCCTCCCGTACTGCACCGTCAACCTCAGTCTCTCGGAGGGTGATCCCAATTCCGTCTCCATCTCTGGCACGTCGTGGGCCTCCAAGCCGTCAGTGATTCTCTGATGTCGGCGTCTAAGATCGAGCGGCTTCAGGATCAGATCGAGGCCGCCCGCCGCCGCAGGTCAGCGGAGATCGCGAAGCTCCAAGAGGATCTAGCGGTCGAGATGGCAAAGGCCCGCAAGAAGAAAGGTAAGGCAAGTGCAGACCCTGAATCCAGCCCGGACAATTCCTGATAGTCCGATCTACTTTCATGCAGAGGTCCCAGACAAGGGCCGCCATGATTTCCGGGTGCCGCGCGCATCGGTGATCGGGCGGCTGCTTTCTCCGCTGATGCAGTCCGGGATCTGGCAGGTCGTCCGCAGCGAGGGCGGCGCGATCGATGAGGTCAAGGCCGAGTTGATCGAAGAGGCGATCGGCGCTGCGATCGGGATCTGCTGGCGACACGCTACGCTAGAGGTGGAGACGAAGCGGCGCGACTTCGACAGGGGCACAGATGGCCTGCTGGAGTATGGCGGCGAAGTACTCTCCGAACTGTACGAGGCAGGCTACACGCACGCCGACATCACCCCGATCATCAACGTGGTGATCTCCAAGCTGATGATCGCGATCCCGACACCGCAGCCGGAGGTCGATGAGCGCGTGGGTTTTACTGCAGCCCGGACGGGTTCGGAGACTTCCGCGACCTAGATCTTGGGCTAACAATGTTTGGAGATCCGCACGCTCTGCACCGATTCGATCGCGAGACCCAGATCGACTTGCGCGCGTATTGGCAGATCCAGCGAGCGACGGATCAGCCAGCCCGCCCGGCCTCGGTGGTCAAGCCTTCCGATCTTCGCATGATCTCCGGCTCGCCCGCTACACTGGGAGACCTCGCGCAGATGTGGCTGCTTGCCCACCCGCCGCCGAAGGCACAGGCCACCTCGCCCAGTTCGCTTCGCTCCGCGTGGAAGCGGAGCGGCGTTGATGATCGTGCGCTTGACTTCTGGCTGCAATAGGGATCGACATGGCAACCCGCAAGATCGTCTATGAATTCGTCGGCGACACGAGCCAGCTAGAGGGCAAGTTCCAAGACCTGCGCGAGGACGCGGAGGGTATGGGCGGGACCTTCACCGACACCTTTGAGAAGAAGGGCGCGGGCGGCATGCTCGCGATGGGGAAGAACGCGGTCAAGGCTCACCCCATGATCACGGCGATGGCGACCGCTGCGGCAGCCGTGGGCGTTGCTATGGTCAAGGCCACGCAGGCTACGATCGAGTTCGCCGCTCGGGCCGATATCGTGGCCAAAAAAGCTCGCGCGATCGGGACTGATGTGGAGTCGCTCCAAATTCTCCAGGGGAGTCTCGAACTCGGCGGAGTGGCCGCCGAGACGACAGCCAACGCGATCCAGAAGCTGAGCGTCAATCTTGGCATGGCCGTCAAGGGCAGCAAGCTACAGGTCGAGGCCCTCGACGAGTTGGGACTGAGCGCGCAGGAACTGGAGTCGGTGCCGCTTGAAGAACGGATAGCCCTGATCGCTGACGGGCTCGCGGGCATGACGAGCCAAAGCGTCCGGGCGCAGACGGCGCAGGCGCTGCTTGGTCGCGGGGCCCTGGATATGCTCGCCGCGTTTGACCAGGGCGGGGACGCGATCCGGGATTCCGCAGACAAGATCCGGGCCGCCGGAATCGTCAGCAACGAGACCGCCGCGCAGGCAGAGGCGCTTACCGATTCCGTCACCCTCTCGGCGCGCTCGTGGCAGCGGCTCAAGGACGGCGCGCTTGAGCCTCTGATCCCAGTGGTCTCCGTGATTGTCGATAAGCTGGCGGCCCTGTTCAGCGCCACCAGCGACACCGGAGCGTTGCAGGGGCTCGCCATCTCGGCGGGCTTTGTCGCTGAGAAGTTCTTCGGCTTGACGGAAGAGATCGAGAGCTTCCAGCGGGCGGCCGAAGAATCCGAGGCGGCGGCGCGCGGTATCACAACCGGGATGCTCGCAGCGGAAAAGGGCGCTGCGAAATACAACAAGCAGATCGTCGCAAGCTCTGCGCGGATCAAGGAACTGAAGCACGATCTGAAGTTCCTGCCATACCGCAACCAAGCAAAGAACACGAGGCTTCTGGCTGAAGAGGAAGCGAACCTCAACCTCTCCAGAAAACGCCTTGGCCTCGTCACCAGTGTGCTCACTGCCGGGCAGGCCGCGCTTAACAGCAGGCTGGCTGCAGAAGGTCAGGCAGCGGCAGACGCCCTGGCCGCAGAAAAGGAACTGGCCGAGGCGCGCAAGAAGGCGGCGGAGAAGGACGCGAAAAGCAAAGCGCGCCGGGCGGCAGGCGCAGCCGAGGCAAAGAAGAACCAGGGCGCTGCAGCGGCGCTGCTGCAGGAGTGGATCAAGGCGAACGACGACGCGACAATCAGCCAGCTTGAGGGGATCGCAAAACTCAACGCGGAGGAAAAGCGAGCCAATCAGGAGGCGATGGATCGCGCGGATGCGCTGACCGACGCGATCGGGATCAGCAAAGCGAAAGAGATCGAGATCAACGCCGCCGCCGGGCAGCGGATCCTTGAGATCGGAAAAGAGTTCCAGCGCAAGCGAGACGAACTCAACGCCGCCGCAGACAAGAAAGAGGCCGACCGACTCAAGGACCGGGCGAAGGCAGAGGCTGAGTTCTGGAAAGAGCAGCAGGAGACTTTCGAGTTCTACCTGGGAGTGCAGTCTACGGCGCGGAAAAACAAAGAGACCGAAGAGGCGGAGATGCGGAAGGCGACGATCGACGCGACGATCGAGCTTGGTCAGACCGTCTTGGGCGTGGTGAGCCAAGCTGCTGACGCCGTGTTTAACGAGCGCGTGGCGTCGGTGCAGGCAACCGCCGACAGGATCAAGGAGATCGAAGATCAACTCACCGAGGCCACAACCGACGCCGAGCGCAAGCGGCTTGAGGCCAACAAGGCCGCGCTGCAAGAGCGATCAGATCAGCAGAAGGCGGAAGCCCTGGAAGCGTGGAAGAGGTCCCAAGCCCTCGCCGTCGTGCAAGCCATAGTCAGCGCCGCGCTCGCGGTCATCTCGCAGATAGCAGGCACGCCCGGCCCGGCAGGCATCGCGCTAGGCATTGCGGCAGGTGTTGCTGGCGCGGCAGCCATCGCAACGATCGCAGCCCAACCACCTCCGCAACTGCACGCGGGCGGCATGGTCCCAGCCGTGGCACCGGCTGCAATGGCATCGGATGAGGTAATGATCCGCGCACGTCGCGGCGAGGCCGTGCTATCGCCGCAGGGCGTGTCTGCTGCCGGCGGCGCGGGAGGCGTTAACGCACTGAACGCAGGAGCGTCTGCCGGGCCCAACGTGACGGTCTTCCAGGTCGGGCACCGCGCAGTAGATGCGATGGTGCATGAGTCGCTCAGGCGGCCCGCTGGCAGGCTCACGCGCGAGCTACGCGCCGTCCGTCCTCGCCGGGTCGGCAGACATAACCCTTACCGGAGTTAGCAATGCCGACCGATCGCAGTGACTCACGCTATCAAGGGCTCTTGATCCCAGACCCAAGGATCACCGTGGACGCGCTGACGGACTACGGCGCAGGAGCCACGGACAGCGACTACGATCAGAGCGGCCCAGGTCCCGGAGTGCCAGAGCCGCAGCAAGACTCGGACATGCTGCTACAGGCTACCGGCTCGATGTCGGCGGGTAAGGACCTTGAGATCATGACCCAGCGGGCGGGACACCCGGGCCGAGATGGCGCGGGCTTTCTCTGGCGGGATGTGTCGGCAGGGGACAGCGGCACCCAGTACAAGGGCTGGGATCCCTACAGCGTGGTCACCGGCTGGGAGACGCTGGTGGAGAGCACAGACGGCAGCGCGTCCGACGAATACCCGGCGTTGTTGCGGCTGGCAAACGGTAAGCTGATTTGTGCTGCAGGGCAGACCCCGGCAGGCACCGGGAACAATCAAACTTTCCATGTCTACGATCCAACCTCGGCGCTGTGGGATGTCAACTCGCTGGCCTTGGACGGCGGCACGCTGCAGACCGGGGCCGCCCTAGTTGAGTTGCCCAGCGGGCGGATCCTGTGGCTCGGCCGGGCACGGAATACCACCCAAGTCTCCGTATATTATTCAGACGATGAGATGGGATCTTGGCACCTTGCATCTACTCGCGCGCTGCGCACCGCGAACAGCGGAGCCATCCTCAAGATCGCCGCAGCCTACTCTGCTGGGGAGGTCGGGTTGTGGCTGCTGTGGAACGACGGCGGGACATACAATCTCAGCCAATACGCCAGCGACGATCTCGGCCTGCGGTTCTCCCAGGTGATCGAGGACTGGAACAGCGAGGTAGTATCCACGACCCCGACCGCGCCGCAAGCCATCGCAGCAGACGGCGGCGGCTTCCTTCTGGGCACGATTCAGCGCGCCACAAACACGGGAACCCAGGTCTGGCGGATCTCATCCGCCTTCACCGCAGCGGCTGCGGGCGATCAGGTGGTGGTCTCCCAGCGAGCAGACGCTCACCCGCTGACCACGGACGCGCCGCTGGCTCTGTGGCGAGACGAGACCGGGGCGGTCTTTGTGATGTGCCACGCCGACGGCACCAGCAACAGCCCGGACGGCGAGTGCTCGATCTTTGCGAGCCATGACGACGGGAGGACGTGGGAGAACTACACCCAGGCAGAAGGGATCGACGTGCTCACGGTGGACGCTCTGCCCGCGTTCACGCGCTACACCGTCGCCGCCACATCCGGCCGCTCGATCATGGTCGCCCGCTGGAGCGCGGCCGATAGCACCCACGACGATCAGAGCGTGTGCGTTCTACACCTCGGCGGCTACGGTTCGCATACAGCGCCGATGGGCGACGGCGCGACAGAGTTCACAGCAGCGGACGGGATCGGCTTCGCCCCGCAGTTGACCGGCAGCGGTGCCGGGTTCCTGTATGTGCCGATCAACCTTGCCGACGATTCCGGCTGGACAGAGACGGCCGGCGGCGCGGTCGCGCTAACAACGCAAGCCAGGGCAGGTGCGCTGGTGCCGAGCAACGCGATCGTCTTTGAGACCGACAGCAGCGCGGGGAATATTAGCTACCTGCGCGTGCTCGTAGCCCCTGAGCAGGTGTTCGCTAGCTTCGCCGTGACAGTAGACAAGAACGACGGGGCGACCGACTCTGACAACATCGTTGTCAAGGTCCGATGTTCTGACGGGGCGTCGGATAGCTACGAGGCCAAGTTGCGCTTTGCCTACACCGGCTGGGCTGTGGTCGATTCTGCAGGGCCCACGGTCCTGGGTTCTGTGGTCGCCGACGTCTCGGACGAGTCCTCGCTGATGTATCACCGGGTGGCGATCACCAGACCCGAGGGCGGCACGCCCAAGGTTCAGACGTGGTATGCACGCGCGGCGCACGTCTTGGAGTGGACCGAAGGACCAAGCGGCACGCTTGCAGATCAGAGCACCCCGACCACCAGCGCGATCGAGTTCGGATCGTTCAACGGCGCACAGAGCGACGTTGCCTCTTGGTATGTGCTGGGCGCTTGCGGATGGGGCGACCGGTGGAGCCCGAGCCACGACGACGGGATCGGGGTGAGTTGGACAAACCCAGACGACCTGCACCCGCGCAACGTGCCGCCGCTTGCGCAGCCTGCGCTGCTCGATGGCAGCACCAAGATCGCAGCGGTTGACGGGCCCACGGTCGAGGCTGAGAAGTGGCGGATCTCCACGTCCTATACGCACCCGATCGATCGAGCCATCAGCACGCAGAGCCCGCGCGTTGGCTGGGAGGCTTCCGACGAGTCAGCACAAGAGATCGTCTGGGACTTGAGTGGGCAGAGCGCGTCTGCCTTTCTCAACTCATCGATCGGCTGCGCGCTGCTGGGCTGCAACTTCCGCACCGCATACCTTGAGCGATACGACGGCGCCGCATGGCAGACGCTGATCACGCTGGACGCTGCCGAGGGATTCGACGCGCTGAAGTTCACTCGCTCCGGGGATGTGGTGACCGTAAACACCGGCGTCAATCACACAGCGGATCGTTATCTGCACTACGACGACGCGCGCGCCGCAACATGGCGCGATGTGACCAACAGCAAGAGCCGCGCAATCGTCACCCAGACCGAGGGCGCATGGACCGACAGCACCACCAAGCGCCCGCGCCTGTTGCTGGAAGATGTGGACGGCACCGAGGCAGCAAGCGGCGACTGTCGGATCTGGTTTCCCGACATGCTGGGGATCGCTCATGAGGTTACGGTCACGCCGCGCTATCTGCGGCTCCGCATCCCAGCGGATCAAGGCACGGTGGACGGGCACTACAAGATTGGGCAGATCCTGATCGGCTCGCTGCTGGTCTTTGGCAACCAGCCAAGCCGGGGCTTTACCACTCGCACCGCCGCCGGGGTCTCGGTCTCCGACTACCCGGACGGGTCGAGCCGGGCCACTCGCACAGGCCCGCCGCTGCGGGCTGTGGAGTTATCGTGGGACGACGGGATCGACGCGAGCAGGGTACAGGCTGCCTCTGCCGAACCGGACTATGTGGCGGGCACCACAGGCGGCCTGCCGGTCGCGACTCGATCCGACATCGCGCGAACCCTTGAGGGCGCACTACGCCGAGCGGCTAGCCCGGAGTTGCCGGTGGTGTACATCGGCAGGATCCCGACCAACAGCGCAACGCCCGACACGATCAACAACCCGCGCCAATTCTTGTACGGTCGCGCCTCGGGCGAGTACCGGCGCGAGCACGTCCAGGGTGACGAGACCGTGAGCGAGGTAGATCGGATCGCGAAGATCACGATCACCGAGGTGGTCTAGTGTCTTTCCTGCCCGGGGATCTGGCGGGCTCCGAGCTAGTCTGGCTGCTTGATATTGATTGGCTGGGCCGCGTGATCCGGCTGAGCGAGGATCACCGGTCGGCACCGTTCGGAGACTCCGGCGAGATGGTGGACTACCTGCCGGGGCTTGACCTGGGCGGCAGCGTCGACCAAGCGCTGGACCTATTCAGCGATGCCTCATCCTTGCCGTCAGTCTCTGTGACTCTCAACCTCGCCGGGATCGTGGATGTGCCCGACGAGATCGCCAAGGGTCGAGACTTCGCGGCAGCCACCGGCAGGCTTTCTCTTTGGGCGCGCGGCGACAGCACCGCCGATACAGATCGGATCGTCGTGGTCGAGGGCAGGTTCCGCGCGCCGGAGTATGGCTCAGCGGATGAGCCGATCACCGCAACCCTTGAAGAGTTCCCCGGCATCGAGCCCGCGTTGTTGCCCCGCTTCCGCCACCGCATCGAGGCGCAGACGTGGAGCAGCGCAGCCGAGAGCACGCTGCTGCAGTGGTATCCGCAGATCCTCGGCAGCCCAGGTGCGGGCAGCACGTATGGAAGCGCGGGCTTTCTCGTCAATGCAACCAGCGATCAGCTTATGATCGCAGGACACCCGGTGTCCGCGTCAACGGTCAAGATCCGCAACGCCACCGACGGAACCGCAGCAACCCGATCGGTAGCTGCCCAGGCAGACGCGCGCGGGGTGACCACATCGATCGTGGATCTGACCGGCTCCGGGGTGACCGTCGGCCAAGACGAAGAATATTGGGTGCAGTGGCCAGCCGCTGCGGGAGGACACGCGGACCACAACGGATCCGCCATCAGCGGCGCGGGCTCTGCGCTGCGCTGGCTGCTGGAGCGATCCTCGCTGCGCTGGGACCGTGGCAGGCTGGCTGCGATCCTGCCGTACCTTGACGCCTATCGAGTGGACTTCGCGATCCAACCGAGCGCGGATCAGCGGGTCGATCCGTGGGACTTCATACAAACCCACCTCCTGCCGATCCTGCCGATCACCCCTGCACACGCGAGCACTACCGGCGGGCTGAGCTTTGTGCTGTGGCGATTCGATGCCCTGGAGGGTGACGCGATCGGGCACCTCCTGGCAGACCATGCAGAAGTCGCCCGCCTCTCTGCGGTCACCTATTCGGATGTTGACTCGGTGGCAAACGAGTTCCGGCTGGCTTATTCGTGGAACGCCGAGACCAACAAGCCGACCGCAGCCTATACACTCAGCGGTGACGAGTTGGTGATCGCGGACGGTGCCAGCAGCAACAACTATTGCCGGGTCTCTGTGGGCCGGTACGGTAGCCGGGTCCGAGAAGAGGCGTCGGAAATCATCTACGATTCAGCGACCGCTGCCAAGGTCTGCGGCTGGTGGTCCCGAGCCTTTGCCCTGGCCTCGCGTGAGGTGACCTACAGCGCCCCGCAGACTTTTGGTTATTTGGAGTTAGGAGATCCTGTGCTATTGACGGATCCCGCGATCTCATTCTCGCAGCAACTCTGCCTTGTGACCGAGATCCGCTGGGCCAGTGGACACACGATCGAGCTTACATTGAGGGCGATCGAGGATCCGAGCAGAGACCCACGGGCGCGATAGAGTAGGATGAACCATGACGACGATCGATCAGCGCATCAAGATCGCCATCGCAGCGGGTAGCCTCGTCTTTGCGGCTGGCGGATTCTGGGCTCTGTCCCAGCGAGACACTGCAGCGATCTCGGAGCGGGTGGTTGAGGTGGCCGCCGACCTTGAGGAGCACGAGGACCTGCCCGCACACCCGGTCACCAGTGCCAAGCTTGAGGTGCTGGTCACAGAGCAGCGCGCCGTCCGATCTGAGCAGACCCGGCAGGGCGAAAACATCGCCGCGATTTGCCAAGCTACGGGCGCGTCGTGTCGCTGATGCTGCATCCGATCCTGCAGCGAGTCGAGGCGATCGGCGGCGCGGTCTTTACTGGTGGTGATTGGAACCTAAACCTCGTGGGGATCCGCAAGCGGGACGGAGCGCCGAACCGCTTTGACGATGAGATGCACTGCATCTACAAAGAGCGGGGCGCGTGGGTTGATCGCTGGTGGACTATCACAACCGACCCGGGCACCTACTGGCTGGAGCATCCCATGAACAAGCTAGGCTGTGCTGCAGTCGTTGCGGATCGGCAGTACCGATCCTGCTGGCGACTGGGCCTGCACCGTGGGAAGTACCTCGCGCTCGTGCAGCGTGGCTGTAATGACATCGCAGTTCACCGTGACGACAACCTCGATAGCAAGGTGGACTATCGAGCCGACAATATCGACGTGGGCAACCACTCGATCAACTGCCACAGGGCGACGACCCGCGCAGGCGGCAGCGTGTCCGTGGACAAGTTCAGCGCCGGCTGTCAGGTGTTCCAGCGCCCAGGCTCGGACGGGTTCGCGGGATTTATGCGCATCTGCAAGAAGCAGGAAAGCGAGCGCGGCTGGGATCGATTCTCTTACACCCTACTGAACGAGTGGACACCATGACGACAAGAGCAAGACAGGGCCTTATTGCAGGAGCGATCCTGCTGCTGCTGGGCGGCCTCGTAGCCGTTCAATGGCAGGGGCCCGCAGCAGACGACAGCAGCGCAGCCAATGACGACGACAGCGCAGGCGACGACGACAGCGCAGGAGGTATACAATGAGCGTTCCCGATCGACTCAAGAGCCGGAAGCTATGGGCCGCGTTCTTCGGGGCATTGCTCCCTGTGATCGCAGCATATCTCAGCGGGGACGTTGCCCTGCCTGAAGCCATCCAGGCGAGCACGGCGGTGATCTGCAGCTACATCTTCGGGCAGGGCGCAGTCGATGCGATGGCGGCGCGGGAGGGCAGCAATGCCGACGCCTAAGAAGCCCGCGAAGAAAGCCACAGCAAAGAGGGCTGCACGGAAGCCCACAGCGCGCAAGGCTGCGCCCAAGAAGGCCGCGAAGGCTAAGCCCGCCCCGAAGCGACAGAGCGCCGCCGAGGCCACCAGGGCGCGCCGGCTGGAGCACAAGCGCAAGGCAGCCGAGGCCCTGGAGAAGCACAGCGGGCCAGTGCTTAACCTGCTGGCCGAGGTGATCCACGATCTCGCCGAAGAGAACGAGGGAGCCTCTCAGGTGGAGCAGGATCTAGCGCTCGCATCTGAGCTAGCCTTCCGCATCGATCGGGCCTTGGTGCTCAAGGATCCGTTGCTGGAAGCCTTGGACGGGCTGATCGCTTTGCTGGTCGCCGGGGTCGCTGTTGCGATCTATCGCGGGATCGAGCGGCGCTCACGCATGCGAGGCAAGCGGCTGGACCGGCTCAAGCAGCGGCTAGCCGATCGTGGTCCTGGGATGTCCAAGCTCACGCGCGAGCGGCTGGAGAAGCGGATCGACCGGCTCGCTACTCGCTGAGTCCGCAGCCAGCACAGCCGCCGCCACCACTCGCGCAAGCGTGGGCGGTACTGCGTTGCCGATCTGGGTGTAGCGGCTTTGCTGGTTGCCCTGCCACGGATGATCGGGCGGGAAGTCTTGCAGGGCGGCGCACTCTTGGACGGTCAGCCGCAGCCGGCCGGTTGCCAGGAACAAAGCATCGCTCGCCCGCTGCATCTTCTGCGGGTTGCCCCCTTCGCCGCTGCCCTTGACCTCGGAGCAAACCACGGCGGGTGATGGCTGGTGCCAATAGTCGGGCGTGTTCCACGGCAGCAACTGGCGACCGAACAGATCGCCCTGCCCTGTGGGCTTGCCGTGCGTGGGAGCGGGCCAGTCAATCGGGCGAGGGCCTGCCACGATTATCAGCCTGCGCCGATGCTGCGGCACCCCGTAGCTGCTGGCGTTCAACACCCGGCAGGCCACCCAGGCGAACCGCTCGCGCAGTTGCTCAAGGATCACCCGGTCGAGATAGGCTCGTGGGCATAGCTCAGGCCCAACGCACCCGCCCGCGCACTCGCCCCGATGCTGCGTGAGGCCGGTCACGTTCTCGGCAATGAACCAGCGCGGGCTCATGGCGTCGAGAGCGTCCACCGTCCAAGGCCATCCGTTGCGCTCATCCTCTGGGCCTAGCCGCTGGCCTGCGCTACTCCAGCACTGGCAGGGGAATGACGACCAGACCAGATCGGGCGAGAGCAGATCGTAGTGTCCCAGGTTGCGAACGTCGCCGCGAATGGCAGGGAATCCCGCAGCGGCTAGCGTTGCTGCCGCGCTCTCGCCCCACTCGATACAGCGCAGATGCTCGACGCCCGCAGCGTGTAGGCCGAGAGCAGCCCCGCCCGCACCCGCGAACAGTTCAACCGCCCGCATCGCTGACCGCTTCGGCCGCCTCCTGCAGCAGCGAGACGATCCGCTCCGCCTGATGGCGCGCCTGGATCCTGGCTGCTGGATCCTCTTCGGCGGCGATGGTCAAGGCTGCCTCTCGGATGAACGTGGTCAGCCCCATGTTTGCGCGCTCTGCAGCGGCTGCCAGGGTGGCCCATTCGGGATCGCTCACGCGCAGGTTGCGGGTGCGCTGGAGTTGCTCGGGCGGGAAGGGTGCTCTTGGCATGGTGTGCTCCTGTGCCCCGCAAGCCCGGGGCGTGGCGTGGGTGGTTAGTAGCGCCCGGCCCAGGTCAACGCCTGATCCTGTTCGGAGTTGCGCCCAGGTCAACGAACGCGCCGTCCACAAAGTCGCCGCCCCGGCTCCAGCGCAAGTGAACCATGATCACCTCACAGCCGCTCAGCCTGGGCGCGGCCTGGGTAAGCGTCAGCAGATCAAAATCCTCTTCTGAGGACTCGCCCTCTTCGCCCCGGAAGTCTAGCGATCCGCCGGGGCGCTCCTGTATTAGCCACGTCCAGCCGGGATGGCGCGCCGCTGGCTGGCCCCACTGGTCAACAGGAGCGCCGCCAGATCGCGAGTTCCGCCAGATGGCACGCAGCGCGGCCAGCGTCACGGCCGATCCCCAGTCCATCCCGGGTTCCCGGCCAGGGCGGCCTCTAGGGTGATCCTCGCATCGTCAAGGGCGACGCGCGCCACAAGGATCGGGTCGGGCCGGCCTCCAAGGTCACCGGCAGCCCGCACGGCGGCACGGGCCCAGGTAATCGAGATCGGGTGGTCTGCACAGCAGACACAGCCTCCGGCGGCCCTCGGGTTGGTCTTGGTCTCGGTCATGGTCTCGTCCTCCGTGCCGCTCAATGCAACAACTGCCACCAATGGTACCGACCCCACAGCAAAGCGCAAGCAAGTAATTACACTTGGTCCCCACATTTAATCCCCACAGCAGAGCAGCACCACAAATAGCAACGCCTCACCGGAGGACACTGGCGAGGCGTTGCAGACTTGGCCCGGGATGAGGGGTCAGGCCAAGGGGGATGGTCAGCCTAGCATGGCGGCCCGGCGATTAAACAGCGGCGCGTCTCCAGTGATGCGGGCCTCGGCGATCTGGATGTAGTCGGGATCAAGCTCAAAGCCCAGGTCCTCACCGCTTGGCCTCGCCCACATCGGCAGCCGTCAGTTCGATCACCTTGCCGCAACGCGGACAGGCTCCCCGCCCCCGGGCGGGCTTCC
>Ga0080013_1002065_pt1 | contig 24718 bp, 43 predicted proteins | sample ETNvirenome_6_85_FD_69236 | JGI IMG/M metagenome (GOLD analysis project Ga0080013, IMG submission 69236) | Marine viral communities from the Pacific Ocean - ETNP_6_85 (SPADES assembly) (version 2) | ecosystem: Environmental > Aquatic > Marine > Oceanic | place: Pacific Ocean | collected 2013-06-19
ATATAGACAGAAAAATAATAAAAACAGGAAAATTAGAGGAGATGACAGAAGAACAATTAGAAGCAAAAATGAAACAAATTTTAGACGACTACGCACCTCTTTTAGATCTGAAGACTGTTGAGGGTGAGTCACAGGATATTAGTGAACCTTCGTTATCTTCTTCACACAAGAAGTTGGAAACACAGACCTCTCAGAAAAAGTAATAGACCCATCATCATCAACATCATAATCATAAAGACACTAAAAACAAAAAAGATATTAACTTTTTAATAAACTTCTTTACAGATTATTTTAAAAAATCTAATCCGAGATTTAACGAAATAAGATTTAGAGATTATATAGAGGTAGGTATATATGGCAACAAAATTTGAATATAAACTTGGTACACATAGAGGAAATAAAAGATTGTGGTTAGAGGGTAAAAAACTTCTTGACAATTCTTTTATATGTGGTAAGAGATATAATATAAATTATACAAAGAATTATATTATGATAGAGTTTGATGAGTTTGGTACACATAAAATAAATGGTACTGAAAAAAGACCGATTATAGATATTAATAATCGTAAACTGTCGGCAACATTTGATACTGACATGGTGTCAGTAGAATTTGATGTTGATAATCTGATAATACAAGGAGTTTAATTATGCCTATTAAATCAGATAATAAAAGAACTATCAGTTTTACTGACTGGGTTTTAGAACAGCAAGAAATCCTGGACAATGAATTACTTGATAGAGGATTTGATGAAGATGAAATTAACGACTTCATTGATTTAGATATGGAAGATAGATACCCATTATATAGAGGGGGTGCAAAATGAAACTACTAACACAATTAAGAGAAACAAAATATGGGGATAGTAGTTATTATGAAATCATTAAGCAAATGAAAAATGATACTCATAATGAAACAATAGATCCAGAATTTGCTAATGATTTATGGCAAATAATTACTGATAGAACTATATCTCATACTAGACATAGAGGTTTATACCATAGATTTATATCTACATTATTGAATGGTAATATAGACCATTTAGTTAGATGTGAAGATTGTTATAGTTTTGAACACGAAGATGAGATTAGATGGGCTTATGAAGATAGTGCTATATGTTCTGGTTGTATTGATAATTATAGATACTCAGAAAATAGAGATACCTATGTCAGCGAAGAAGATTATTATGATGAGGAATCTGAATATGATAATGAAAATGATGATTATATCTATAACTATGATGAAGATGTTATGGAACATTGTAATTATACACAATCAGATTTGGATAGACCAATAATTAATCCTCTCTATATGGGAGTAGAGTTAGAAGTTGAGAGAAGAAACGATTGTCCTTATGAAATAGGGGAAATGACACACAATGATTTTTATAATGATAAAACGGGTCAGTTTGCTATTATGAAATCAGATGGCTCACTATCCAATGGGTTTGAAATTGTGACTTGTCCAGCTACACTCAATGCTCATAGAGAAAATTGGGATAAGTTTTTTAATGGCGATTCAATTAAACATCTTAAATCCTGGAATACTGATACAACAGGTATGCACATACACATATCAAGAAATCATTTAACACAGCTTGAAATTGGAAAGCTACTTGTCTTTATTAATGACCAAAAAAATGAGGAGTTTGTAAACCATATCGCAGGTCGCAATTCAGACCAATGGGCGAAGAAATCACCGAAGAAAATAAGGGATTGTGTTAATTCATCTGATAAATATGAGGCAGTTAATATGTCACATAGACACACGATAGAGTTTAGAATATTCAAGGGCAATCTTGCCAAGCAAGGTATGTTTAGAGTATTAGAATTTATCCATGCTTTAGTAGGGTTTAGCAAAACTACAAGTATGGTACGATTATCTTATAAAGACTTCCTAAAATATATGGAGTTGCCACAAAATAGAAGTGAGTATAAGATATTTTATGGTTGGCTAACAAGAAAATCCTATTGCATAGGTAAGCCAAGTCGTAAGGTTGATTGGTCTGATGAGCAGAACAATCTAAAAGAAATAGCTTAACTGAAAAGGAGTTATATTATGTGCTTAATTATACAAGCTACAAAACCAGAGGTAATCACAGAGAATATGATGAACTGTGCTTACTTAAATAATGATGACGGATTTGGATTGATGTTCGCTAACAAGGGCAAAGTTCATGTTCATAAATTGGGTAAGCCAAAGTCATTCAAATCTATTAACAAAGTATGGGATAGTTATAAAAATCTAGATGTACCAATGGGATTACATTTCAGATTCAATACTAATGGGGAGTCAAGCAAAGCTATGTCGCACCCTTACCAAGTGTTATCAAAGGAAGAATCTTCCAGGGATATATGGCTCATGCACAACGGACCTCAACTTCCTACACCTATGATTGATGATAACAAATCTGACACTCATCAGTTTGTTAAATGGATATTAAGACCACAACTACTTAATGAGCCAGAGTTATTATACAATCCCGATTGGCAAGAGATGTTATCGGATATGATTGGAAGCGACAAGCTCTTATTCCTGGATAGTAAGACAGAAGAATTTACTATCATCAATGAAGAACAGGGAAAAACCACAGATGATATGTGGTTGTCAAACACATACTCATTAGAGCCAAGCGGAAACTATGCTTTAGCTAGGGACTACAAGTATGACTCTGATACTGACACCATGAAAAAGTTAGAGAACAAATGGTGTTATGAAGATGATGATTGGGGTTATGGTGGCATGGGTCATTATTCTGGCACACCTATATATCGTAAAGGTCTAGAGGTTAATGGGAATACTACCAAGAACTATGTCAATCCACCAAGAGATATAACTGAGAATGGTACAGCATTAGATGAGCATGATTTATATGGCATGACTTCAGAAGAAATTGAAGAACTTATCTATGATAATCCACAAGGTATATCACAATGGATAAGCGACATTGTGTATAACAAAGAAGTTAAAGGAGAAAAATAGTATGACTATATTTAGATTTGATTTAGAGACTAGAAACTTTTATGAGATAACTACCAGAAGTGGTGGGTCTAGTAAGTTAAAGTGGACAACACTAATTAGACAAGTCTATTTAAAAGATGTGCAATTTGGGGTGTGTCATCACCCCTTTAACCCAGAGGAAACTTCGTTTCGCCGAAAACCTTTCTCACTATATACTAACAAAGACTATGGTATAGCTATCAAAGGTACTGAACTATCGCAAGATGATTATGATAATGTAGTATCGAGTAGCAAAGGAAAAGTAAATAGTCTAATCAATAAACTATTCTATAAGTATGGTGCTACATTCTGGCAATCATACCCAAGTCTATGCAAGTCTTACCAAGACAATGGTACATTTGATTTGGTTAAATCTAATCCTAACAATCATGGCACAGCCATGCATGAAAGCCATAGAAAATTTCCTACATGGAATCTATTAAGTAATGGGAACGCACCAGATAAACCTATATACTATCAACCACACCCAGTTAAAGCTATGAGATTAAATAGTCAGAATCATTGGCAAATCTTTAATGAGGGGGCAACAATCAACACATGGTATGCTCATCATGATAGCTTTGACCCAACATGGAGGAACATTGTCCAAGAAAGAGTCGACCAACTGGCTGTCGCAGCTTAATGCAGCTGAAGGAAGACATACCTGGATTATCCAGGCAACATGAGGTTGCAGGATCTAACCCGACTATACATGGAAGAACATGACTGAACACGAGGGTACCCCAATTCACATGATAGTGGCATGAGGTCGTCTTGTGCAAGGCATACTACCCTTATACTATATATAGTATATATAAATATATATATATATTTTAAATCGTATATTAGAGAGGGGTGTGCCTACCCACTAAAAATGGGTACCCCCGTGTAATACCATGTACACCCATGTACAGCCGAGAAAAAAACTATTGACGACAAGGAGAACTTATGATACAATCTATTATTATTTATTTGAGTGGAGTGATTTCACTACCATTATTTTATTGGACTTTCGTTATCGTACATGATGTACGAATAACACTACAACGCAGAGCAAAAGGAGACAACAATGAATCCATTACTAAAGGGGGCAGAACAGATTAGGTACCAATCTCCACTATACGAGCCATTATATGACCACGAAGATAATGTCTATGATGAGGAGTGTGTAAGAGGTGGTACTGATGTGCTTAATACATTCATCAGACCTGTACACTTTGACGGCAAGCCCAGGTATTACAGACTTCGCTACGCTGTTCATGCCAAAGAACATAAACGTAAGTGGGAGAGGTGGCTCAACGACCAACTTGTAGACGCTGAGCCTTATCAAGTTAAGGTTAGTAAGGTAGGCAGACGAGTGCTATTTAGTATCGACCCTAACTTTGCTATCAAAAGAGAGAAAGCCTTACGCAGACTAGAGTCTAATAAGAATCGCATGAATCGTGCCATTATGAGCGAGCCCGATGCAGCTGAGGAACCTTTTACCTGGGATGTCTTTGCAGATATGGAAAGACAAGTAGAAGAAACATATAATGCTCAACAACAAAATGAAATTGATTTACATACCGAAAGAGAACTACAAGAAAGGAATGATTATGAATAAAAAAGATTACCCTAAAGACATAGACAAAAAGTCTTGGGATAAAATGACAGACTTCACACTTAATATGTTAGCACTAGCAACTACACTAGGGGCAGTAGCAATCATAATAGGTATATCACTTTTGTTTCATGGGTGGTTAAGATGAAGTATAATGTGACAACTTGGGAAACACTTGAGTGTACCTACGAAGTCGAGGCAACCAGCAAGGACGATGCCTGGGCAAGAGTGCTTGACAACCAGGGAAAGCAAACAAGCAGGACATGGAAAGAGAATGGCTCTTATATAGTGGAGCCCAAGTTCCCTGACTCATCACCAGAATTTCCTGGTAATGTAGTAGACTTTAAGACAAAGGTCTTAGAGATAATGAAGAAGAAACCGATTGACAAGGAGAAATAATTATGTTAAACATAATGGACTTAGTAAAAATCAAATGGCTTGACGCAATGTCAGATGATAATACATGGCAAGAGTTGTCTGAATTAAGGCAACAACAATTAAGACCTGTCGAAACTGTGGGTTGGATACTTACAGACTTCGGTGGTAAGATTGTGACTGTCTCATCATATGATGAGGAAAGTAAGACAGGTGGTGGGGGTTGTGTTATTCCTACTAACTGTATAACAGAGATTCAATACCTAGAGGGAGGAAAAATTGAGCAGTACGAAAATGGCAAACCCACTGTTGCAAGAGGCTTATAAGACTAGGCTTTTTACATACGGTACATTAAAAAAAGGGGGCAGACTAGATGAACTAACCAAAAGGTCTGAGTACATGGGGGAATACTTTACTCTGTATTCTATCTTTCAGATGAGAGATTATGCTAACGCATTCCCTATTGTGTTCTTTGATTACGGACAAGCTAACGGCAAGTCTATCAAAGGGCACCTGTATGAGTGTGATGTAAGGGCAATGGAATGTATTAACCAAATGGAAACCAATGCAAACTACACACCACACATAGCAGATATTATTAATGAAGAAGGCAACATCACTAATGCATTGATGTTTGTTAACTGTAATCGTGGTGCTGTGATTGATTCACAGTTATCACTAAACAATATCATTGAGGAGAAAGGATACCAAGAATGGCAACACTCGGTGGAATTATAACATACATATGTGTGTATGGGTTTTTAATTATGGGAGCATTAAGTTTCTTTTTTGCCCCCAACATAGTGACATTTGGTTTGCTATGTTTCACAATTTATATCTTCACAAGGAGGAATAATGATAAAGAAAAAAAATAAATTAAAAATACCTAAAGGCAGAAAAGGTATAGGTAAATTACGTGATGAAGAAATGTTAGAAGAAGGAGACTTTGTAATGGATGGATACTCAATACAAATACCAAGTGGTCAATCAAAAGTAAACATAGATGATTTAACTATTGACCAAGACGATTATGAACTACAACAAGAGGAGGCTACCAATGGCATGGAATCCGACAACGCAGAACCTATTGCAGTCGATAGATATTTCAGACGCATTAGATAAAGCAATAGATTATCTAGACAACCAGGATAGTGATGACGCACAGATCTCTATCCCGTCAAGCAATCCATTCTCTTTACGAATGAGAATGTATAGATTTGTAAAGGCTTACTCACTTCAGATGAAAGATAACCCAGATGTAGATGAGAATAAATATAATCATTTACATTTCAAAGAAACAAAAGATAATGTTATTATAAAAAATTCTTTTGAAAAAGAACAGTTAACATTAGTGACTGATAAGGGAGAAACACTATGAAGAAACGTAAGTTAAGTGAACAAATTACTGAAAATATGTTTACTAAATGTATAGAAGAAATGAGGGAACCTATCACAGAACTGTCAAAGAAATATCCTGTTGATATTATTAACAGTGCTATGTTAGAGTTAGCATTACGTATGTTGCTTATACGAACAGGTACAACCAGTACCTTGCATATGTTTAGCAGCGCCGTCGCTACTATCCTGGAGAAAGGTCCACTCGTTGAGCAATTCACAAAAGACAATGAACTTGATGAGGTAGATTGGTTAGAGAATGGGTCTCTAATTAAACCAACATTACATTAGGAGAGAGTATGGATAACGTAAAGAAGGTAACACCAGGGCACGGTAAATCCTGGTATATTAAATGGACAGCTTCTGTTATTATCATCATAGGTATGGTACTAACAGCAGTAGAGATAAGCCCGTTGAACTTAGTGTTCCATTTAGGTGGAGTAACTGGTTGGTTTATCGTCGGTTATCTATGGCATGACCGAGCATTGATGACAGTCAATTCAATAGCCATGTTTATATTTGCAGTAGGAATTTTGTTAAACTTTTAGCTTGACATTTTTCCTATCTGTGATACTATTACATAATGGAAAGGAGACAGTATGTTTATAGATGATGTATATGATACAGATATAAATGAACAAAAAATATATGATAACATAAATATAATATGGGAAAGTGGCAAACCTAAAAGAACTTCCTCAACCAGAGGGATATGGGAAACTTGGGGACGAAGAAAGGTAGTGCGAAGAAAACATGGGAGTTTGAAAATCGTACATCCTCAACAACATAGGAGACAATATGACAATAATAACTGACTATAAACAAGAGACATTTGAAAATCAATTGAAACTTTTAAATATACTTCTTGATACAAATAAAAAATTAGAAAGAATAGCTATTATATTAGAGAAAAAGAATAGTGATGAAGAAAAATATTGGGAAGAATTTACTAATAAATCATATGGAGGAACAAAATGAAATACGATATCACAACATCACATATGAATACACAGCATTGGATAGTCGAGGCTGAATCTAAAGACCAAGCCGAAGAACTATTTAAAAAGGCACAGATAACATGGAGTAAAGAAAGACGCATGTATGTCTTGCCCGAAGACAGTGCTAAGTATCCTGTGTATGAGGATTTAGTTACAATCCCTGATGCAGAGTTGCGTGCAGTTAACGTAGTGCCTGGGCAAACTGAACCAAACTTTACAAAGTTAGGAGAGAGTAATGACTGATAAAGTAAAACAAGAAGATGAGTTAGTTATACCTGTTGACCTGTTGGATAAAGACCCATTGGAATTAGCAGAGAGTGAGGAAGATATACAAACTATCGTCACTTACTTACGTGCTACCAGGGAAAACATCAGAGCAACTGAGGCTGCAGGTAAACGTATCACCAGTAAATCAGCAAGAACTAAACCTAAACAATACGAAACAAATGTATTGGACATGCTAGTTAAGGAGGCATAATGGAACAACCAGATAGACTAAAGAAATTTATACTACAAGACGGTAACCCTATCCAAAAGATATGGGATACATCAAGTCTATCTTCATTCCTATCATGCCCCCGTATGTACAACTGGACTAACCTACAAGGGTATAAGTCTAAGACATATGGTATGGCAACAGGCTTTGGTTCTGCTGTACACGAAGGACTTGAAGTCCTTGACATTCAGAAATTCAAGGGGGCAACAAAGGAAGAAGCTGTGGTAGCATCTGTGAAGCATGTGCTCCTGGAATTTGGTGAGGCTTTAAACTTATCAGAAGATAAGGCACGGGGGTTGACTGCAGCTTTACGAGCTGTTACCTGGAGAGCAGAAGAATATTGGGAAGACTTATTTGAAATAGCTACCATGCCAGACGGAGAGCCTTGCCTTGAGCAAAGGTTTGAAGTACCCTTTGGTAATGGAGAGTATAGATTCTCTGGTCGTATTGATAAGGTAGTACAACTAGAAGGTAAGTTATATCTATGTGATGTTAAGACAACTAAGACTACACTTAACTCTAATTACTTTGGTAACTTCATGCCGAACAATCAAGTGTTCAGTTATCTATGGGCTGCCAGGGAAGTACTAGGTCTGGACGTAGCAGGATTTATTATTGACGCTGTCCAAACAGGTGTACACTTTACAAGGTTTGATCGTAGTGTATACAACGTACCAACTGATTTAATAATGGAATGGTACAAAGACGCAATGCATACATTAGATACATCAACAAATTATTTTAACAAACAGTATTACCCAGCAGACTTCACTGCTTGTAATAACTATGGCGGCTGTAGATTCAAAGAAGTTTGTTCAGCCTCGCCTGATCGTCGTAATCTTTTCCTGGATAATGATTTCGATAAACAACCACATCCAGATTTAGTGGAGGCTTATGCAGAAACAGTACAATAAAAAGAATAAATATCAAAGAGATAAATGGTATTCTGATACTACAACCTTATTAAATATTATAATAGTATTAAGTATAATAGATATAGTGGTTTGGTATTTAGGATGGATAACATGATCGTCAACATTTTGTTGGGATTAATCCTAGCAGATTTAATGCTCATTACATTTATGGTATTTGTAATTGGTAAAATTATTGATGAAAAATTAAAATAAGTATTGACACGGAAAGCAATTCATGTTAGTATGTTAACTTCACAGGAGATAAAAATGGCAAACATTAAAACACACAAGTCAGCAGAGTATACAAAGCTTATGTTGGTAGGGGATAGTGGTTCGGGTAAAACCACAGCACTAGCCTCACTTGCAAATGCTGGATACAATCTACGTATCCTAGACTTTGATGATGGTCTATCTATTCTTCCAGAGTTTTTAAATAAGGACGCAGTTAAAAATGTATCCTTCATTACTTGTAAAGATTCTTTAGGACAAGCAACAGCTTTCCGTAAGGGTGTACAAATGATTACTAACTGGAAGGATGGCGACGAAGACTTTGGTTCAGTTAAGAACTGGACTAATAAAGATGTACTTGTTATAGATAGCTTGACTCTGATGGGCGAGGCAGCATTACGTGGTGCCCTGGTTTTTAATAATAAGAAACCAACCGACCAACCTAGTCAGCCAGAATGGGGCACAGCCGCAAGGGATGTGCAACATATCATACAATATATAACAGGTTCAGAAGTACCATGTAATGTAGTAGTAACTACACACATGCAGTACATGGAGGGGGACTTAGGTGTATCCAAAGCATACCCAACCAGTGTAGGATCTAAACTATCCACCAAAATAGGAAGATACTTTAACTGTGTATGTAGGATCGACACACGGTCTTCAAGTAAGGGTACGGAGCGAACCCTTAGAACAGTATCAGATCACAAAATGGATTTGAAAGTGACAGCACCTAGTCGTGTTGAAGCTAACACCGAATGTGATTTAGCTAAGCTATTTGATTCTATTCAAAAGAATGCTCAAAGTAAATTAAACAAAGACACAGGAGGTAAATGATGTCAGACGTTTTAGACTTTTTAAACATGACTCCAGGTGATATACCTGAATCAGTAACTCTACCTGAGGGTAGCTACGATTTCACTATCACTTCTTATCGTTCGGATAAGGTGGGGGAAAACCAAACACCATTGGTACGCATGAACTGTAAAGCCGTTGGTGTAATACAGTCTGACTTAGCAGAGTCAGATTTGGTTAATGCCGAGCCTACTCGTATAGAGTTTTGGGCTACGCCAAAAGCAATGCAACAAAACAATCCAGCATTGTCATTGAAAGCATTTCTATTAAAGGGATTGGAAATGGATGACGGTTCGTCGTTCAGTGAATTGCTTGAGCAAGCAATCGGTCAGACCTTTAGTGGTATTGTCAAGCATGAAATGGTTGGCAGAAACAAGGACATACTTCAAGCATCTATCAAGAGGATCATTAAGAAGTAGTCCTATGGGTGAGTATGCAGTATATAAACGAGTATCATCACGCAAGCCTCAATCAGCCGAGGCTTGTAAGATTGCGTTTGTATTCGAGTACCCTACCAACAGTGAAACAATCGCTAATACAATCCTGCGTGGGGGCACGGGAAAAGTATTTGCCGAACTCTGTGACATTGCAGGTATCAACCTCGACAACTGTTTACTCACCCACACTATACAATTAAAACCCCACCAGAATACAGCACAATATTTCTTTCATAAAAGAAATGAATACAAAAGATTATGCAAGACAACAGAGTGGCGTTCACCTTACGCCCCAACAAGTGAAGGATATCTTAAGCAAGAATATGAGCAAGACATTCAAAGGTTACACAAAGAAATAGAAGAAGCCAATCCAAATATCATTATCGCAATGGGTTCAGTATCTTTGTGGGCAGTTACAGGACTAGCTAAGATTGGTAAGAACAGAGGGGCTACCCTAGTGTCTTCTTTGTTATCTTCACAATTTAAAATACTACCAACATATAGTCCTGTTTCTGTCGTTAAAAATTTCAAGTGGAGACCTCATGTAGTAGCAGACTTACAGAAAGCTAAGCAAGAATCTCTAACTAAAAAACTAGAACACACAGTCAGAGAGATATGGATTGAACCTACTATCGAAGACTTAGATGTATTCTATAATAAATATATTAGTGAAGCAAATCATAACAACCCTCTCGCATTTGATATTGAAACAGCAGAAGGCTCTATCGTATGCATAGGCTTTGCACCTACACCTAACACTACAATCGTAGTACCTTTTCGTGACAAGACTACCGACACTCAAAACTATTGGAACGCAGCTGATGAGATCACTGCCTGGAAATGGGTGAAAGATATTCTTGAGAACGATAAGATAGTTAAGGTTGCACAGAATCAATTATATGATGTGTCATGGTTAGCACACAAACAAAAGATACATGTTAAAGGTATCATACATGATACCATGCACGCACAACATTCACTGCAACCAGAACAAGAAAAAGGTTTAGGTTTCTTAGGCTCTATATACACCAACGAGAGTGCTTGGAAAACCCTAGCCAAGTTTTCAAAGAGTACCAAAGCAGATGAGTAAACATGAAACGATCAGAGTTATTCTCGGTAAAGCCAATGCCAGAGGATTCAGTAGATATAGCAAACCATTACAACTTATGGCGAGCCGTATTAGATCAAGCTGTTCAAGACTATGCATACAAGGGCAAGTCCAAAGATGGTTTGAAATACAAAGAAGAAGTCGAGAAGTGGTTGAAGTATAAGTACGACGAATTTAAATTCGTATGTGACTTAGCGGCAGTCGATCACCAACGAGCAAGAAAAGAGTTTGATAAATATAAGGAGGGAGAATATGACAACAACAGGGAGAAGTTCCGAGTTACTAAAAAAAGCAAGTGAACTTGTCAACGGAGACAGACAAGTAGACTACGGAGATAAATTAATTAACCATGTTAACATAGCAAATCTATGGTCAGCATACACTAACTTTCGAATAAACCCACATGACGTAGCAGTTATGATGTGTCTATTAAAGATAGCTAGACTAAAGCAAGGTACGCGTACAGAGGACACATACCTGGATGCTTCAGCCTACATGGCGATCGCTCGTGAAATAGGAGAACGAGTGGACGAAATACATAAGAAAAATTTGGAGAGAGAAAATGGCGAGGATAATAAAGAACACAGAGATTAAGAATTTAAAACTTAATGATGAACAAACTCTATGGGTTTATTGTGGATTAGATTGTACACTTACTACAGAAATTTGGAATAAACTTTCACCACAACTAGACAACTATACTAAATCGACATACGAATTTGAGAGAGCAAGCTTAGGTCCTGCTATCTCTATGGTACTACGTGGCTTACGCGTAGATGAAAGGGCAGTCACAATTATTCGTGCCCCCTTACAAAAGAAAAGATTACAATTAGCTAGGATGTTAAGTCTATTTGCTAATGCTGTATGGGATAAAGACCTTAACCATAACAGTCCAATACAACTCAAGTCCATGCTTTATGAGTACTTGAATCTTCCAGTACAAATTAAATATGATAAAGGGAAACAAAAAGTTTCTACTGATCGTGAAGCTTTAGAACATATGATAGAAGAGTATCCTCGTGCTCGTCCTTTCTGTAAAACTATTATTGCATTACGTGATATAGATAAACAGCTATCAGTCTTGGCTTCTAAACGTGATGAAGACGGACGTATACGTTGCCAATATCATGTAGCGGGTACAGAAACTGGCAGGTGGTCATCATCAGAGAGTCCCTGGAGAACAGGCACAAACTTACAGAATATTACAAAGGACTTGCGGGCTATGTTCATACCAGACAGAGGACGTACCATGTTCTATGCCGACTTACAAGCAGCTGAATCCAGGGCAACCGCATACCTCTCAGGTGACGCAGGATATATCAACGCCGTTGAATCATCTGACCTACATACTGAGGTAGCTAAAATGGTTTGGCCTAACATGGGTTGGACAGAAGATAATGCACAGAACAGAACACTAGCAGAGCGTCCTTACTACGGAAACTTTTCTTACCGTGATGTATGTAAGAGGGCTGGTCATGGTACTAACTATGGTGCGTCAGCTAATACAGTAGCAAGACATACAAAGATTAAGGTAGCACATGCTACAAGATTTCAACTCTTATACTTTGGTGGTATCGTACCACTAGCCTCGTTAGAACGTTGGCATAAACAGGATAAGAAAGGGGGCTTCGACGAACTCATGGAACTAGGAGAAAAGATTGGATCGGGAACGCAAGTACTCGTGCGTGTAGCTGGGGCATTTCCTGGTATAAGAACATGGCACACAGAAGTTATTAAAGAACTACAATCAACAGGTAATTTAGTTACACCATTCGGTAGACGTAGACAATTCTGGGGTAGGTTAGATGATGAACACTATGCAAGAAAAGCCATAGCCTATCTTCCGCAATCTACTATTGGTGACCTACTTAACAAAGGATTATATAGAGTATGGTCTGAGTTATTTGAAGAGGGTGTAGAAATATTAGGACAGGTGCATGATGCAGTCTTAGGTCAATGTCCTACTGATAAGATAGATTATTTAATACCTAAGGTAATTAGTTGTTTGGAAAATCCTATTGAAGTTAAAGGTAAACAGATGGTGATACCTTCTGATGCAGAGGTAGGAGATTCTTGGAAAAATTTAAAGAAGTGGAGTTCTAATGCGTAAGAATACAGATTTTATTAAAGCATGTGTTAAGGCTACAACAGGTACTCCTATACCAGATAGATTTTCTCAATGGACTGCAATCTCTGCTGTAGCTGGAGCACTAGGTCGTAAGTGTTGGTTATCTATGACTAACTATGATATAAGACCTAACATGTTTATTATATTAGTGGCACCACCAGGAAGAAATAAATCTGTGTCCTTAATTTTACCATTTTCTAAAGTGTTTTCTAAATTAACTACGCCTGTAGGTACAGAGGAAGACCATGATGAATTTAATAGTGGGTTAACTAGATATGGTTTAAAGAATTACCCATTACATATTATACAAGATAAAATTACACCAGAAAAATTAGCAGTAGAAATGTCTAAGGTTACACGACTAGACTTACGTTGTGCTACACCTAAAGAAGATATGTTCTATGATTCTTCTTTGACTCTAGTAACCTCAGAGTTTGGTACGTTCATGAACAGAAACCATAACTACTTACAGATGTTTATGACTGACATGTGGGATAGTAAAGATTTTTACAGTCACCAAATTAAAACAGGCTCATCACAATTTATTAAAGGTCCTTGCCTTAACTGGGTAGCATGTGCTACACCTCAACAGTTTGTGGATAACTTACCAGAGGACGCGGCTTCACAAGGATTACTTTCTAGGTTGTTACCTGTATGGCATGAAGGAGATAAGATAGCCCAGAGTTTATATCAAAAAAGAATTAGTGATGATGTTATAGAAGACTTAACATATGATCTCAGTATGATAGCTAAAATGCATGGTCAATTTGTATTTGACCCAGAAGCATATGAACAAGTCGAGAAAGATTTTCAAGAATATATAAAGCCAGAACCTACTGATCCTAATATGATTGAGTATACCCAACGTAGGGTATCTCATTTTATTAAGGTAGCTATGTCTATTAGTGCCTCACGTAGAGGAACTCGAATCATTACAGGGAATGATTGGGAATGTACTAAAGAGATTATGTTTGATGTAGAGAAGAATATGCCTAAGGCATTAGAAAGTTTTGGCATGAGCAAGACAGGTAAAATTGCTCAAGATATGAAAGGTTGGTTGGAGACTACTGTGTTTAACAATAACCGCTCTCACGTGCGTCTGAAGCTGTTTAAACGGCAACTTTTGAACAAGACTATGGCGCCCGGGGAGATAACACAGTACATCCAAGCTATGGAAGACTCTGGTTATATCCGTGTCGAATCTGAATTGGTATTCCTATGCAGAAAAGACGCAATATAATCCGAGGTCTACGTTGGGCGAAGGCTCTCGAGGATAAACCTAGATTCATCTCCTCTCCAAGAATCAAGGGTATCCAGAGAGCTGGGCTCATCTATGAAAATAGAATAGCTAACTACATCAAAGCTTTATACGGGGAGGAAGTACTACATGGACAGTGGTATGAGTATGAAGATAAACGTGGGCTAGGTTGGTGTCAACCTGACATTATAATACTGCCCAATAGCAGCCGCAAATTTCTCCTGGTTCTAGAGTGTAAGCTTAAAGCAACTAGGAAAGCATGGGTTCAACTTAATTATTTGTATCGTCCTATACTTGAAAGGATTTATCCACAGGTAGAAATCAGAATGGTGCAGGTAGTAAAGAACCTGGATAAGAATTTAAAGTTAGATTTAGTTGAGACACTAGATGATGTCTTTTGTCAAGAGAAAAAATTTGAATACTCGACATTATTTTTAAGGAACTTAACATGATTAATATAGACAACAGCTTTGTAGTGTGGTATACTAGAAGCTTTCACACAACACAAACAAGGAAGACCAGATGACTGACAAACCAACGATTGATCTCGCACGAGACGACCTTCTTACTGTATTTGGTAAAGAAGTTTTAAAAGATAGATACATGTTACCCAAAGAAAAATCTCCCCAGGAAGCACTAGCTAGAACAGCAGCAGCTTTCGCGGATTCAGATGCTCATGCAAAAAGATTGTATGATTATTCATCTAAGTTATGGTTCATGTTTGCTACACCCGTGCTATCAAATGGTGGAACCGATAGGGGTTTACCTATCTCATGCTTCTTAAATTATGTACCAGATTCTCGTGAAGGTTTATCAGAACACTATGCAGAAAACATTTGGTTGTCAAGTTCAGGCGGAGGTATTGGTGGTTACTGGGGTAACATAAGATCACAAGATCAATCAACAAGTAAAGGTAATAAGACGACAGGAGTTATACCTTTCATGCATGTAGTTGATAGTCAGATGGTTGCATTTAACCAGGGGGCAACAAGGCGCGGGAGCTATGCCAGCTACATGGACATATCGCATCCAGAAATTATTGAGTTCATTGAAATGCGTAAGCCTAGTGGTGGTGATGTGAATAGAAAGAATCTTAATCTACATCATGGGATAAATGTACCAGATAAATTCATGAAAGCATTAGAGAAAGATGAGATGTGGAAACTAATTGATCCACATAATAAAAAAGTTATAAGAGAAATTAAAGCTAGACAACTATGGATTAAAATATTAGAGACAAGAGTTTCAACAGGTGAACCATACATTATGTTTAGTGATACAGTTAATAAAGGATTACCAAAAGAATTAAAAGATAAAGGTTTAAAGGTACATCACTCCAACTTATGTAGTGAGATTACCCTGCCAACCAACGATGAACGTACTGCAGTATGTTGTTTGTCATCTGTTAACCTGGAATACTATGATGAATGGAAAGATGACCCGCATTTTATTGATGACATCATGCGTATGTTAGATAATATACTTACATATTTTATTAGGAATGCCCCCTCTCATTTATGGAGAGCAGTAGCCTCAGCTAAAGCAGAACGATCTGTTGGTCTAGGTGCTATGGGTTTTCATTCATACCTACAAAGAAAAGGCATAGCTTTCAATAGCCCTATGTCTTTCGGTATTAATAAAAATATATTTAAACACCTAAATGATAAAGCATTAGAATCTAATCTATCATTAGGTAAAACAAGAGGCGAGCCAAGTGACATGAAAGGAAGTGGTAAGAGATTCGCACACATGTTAGCTATTGCACCAAATGCAAGTAGTTCTATTATATGTGGTGGTGTATCCCCTAGCATAGAACCTTTAAGAGCCAACGCCTTTACACAAAAAACTATGAGTGGTTCTTTCTTAGTTAAGAATAAATACTTAGAAGAATTACTTGAATCAAAAGGAAAGAATACTAAAGATGTTTGGAAGACTATTATTTCTGATAGAGGATCTGTCGTTTCGCTCGACTTCCTCACGGCGCAAGAGAAAAATTTATTTAAAACCGCCATCGAAATTGACCAATCGTGGATTGTGGACTTGGCTGGCGAACGTCAAAAATATATTTGTCAAGCGCAATCGTTAAACTTATTCTTCCCACCAGATGTAAATGTTAGAAGATTAAATAACATACATAAACGTGCGTGGGAGAAAGGACTAAAGACTCTATACTACTGTCGCAGTGAGGCGATTAAGAGGGCAGAAAATATCTCTGTTAAAGTAGAGCGTAAAGTCAGAGAGGACAGCATAGATGAAGAGTCATGTGCAATGTGTCAAGCATAATGCTTAGGCACTTAGATTTATTTAGTGGGCTCGGTGGATTTAGTTTAGGACTTGAGGCAACGGGAGGATTTGAAACAGTAGCGTTCTGTGATATAGAAAAATTCTCACGTAAAGTTTTAAAACAACACTGGCCTAATGTAAAACAATATAAAGATATAAAGGAGTTAACGTATGAGCAAATCAAAGAAGACACGCTTGCCCCCATTGACATTGTCACGGGAGGATATCCTTGCCAACCATTCTCCGTCGCAGGTAGCCAACTTGGTGAAAAAGATAAGAGACACCTCTGGCCAGACATGTTTAGGATTATCAAAGAATGTAAACCGACTTGGGTCATTGGAGAAAACGTTGGTGGACACATTAAACTCGGTCTCGACACCGTACTCCAGGACTTGGAGAGTGAAGGTTACACCGTTAGGGCGTTTAGTATTTCAGCTTCGAGCGTCGGCGCCAACCACCAAAGAGAAAGAGTCTGGACTGTGGGCTACTCCGAACACAATGGATCATCTTCCACAGCGGAGTCAAGAGTCATTGATGAGACAGGCTACAACTACACGCAAAGGGAGAACAAAGCCAGGGAATCTGCGAGAGCAAGTAGATCCGAACACAGTTATGCTATGGAGGACACCAGACAATATGGCAGGCGGATCGAATCTACCTGGGATACAGAGAGCATTGGATCAGGGACATCTGAAGAGACCCAGTGGACAACCAATTCAAATCAGATTAATGGATCAGGTGAGGGAGCCTCGCTTATGGGAGAAGCTACCGACACCGACAGCCAGAGACTACAAGGACTCGGGACCGAACGTGAACTACGAGAAGGCAAGACAAAAGGGACGTCTAGCTGGGAGCGCTGGTGGGAGTTTGAACCCGACGTGGGTCGAGTGGCTAATGGGGTACCCAAAAGGGTGGACAGACTTAAAGGACTAGGTAATAGTTTAGTGCCCGCTATACCTTACGCAATAGGGCATTCAATTTTAGAGGAGGAATTATGATTGAATTGATAATCACCATGTACGTAATAAGTATAGTTGGTGGAGTAATTATTAACGCGGCAGGTATATAATGAGTGTATTCAACGCAAGAGATTATTACAAACCATTTAAATATGAGTGGGCATTTGAAGCTTATGATATGCAACAGAAGATGCATTGGCTACCAAGTGAAGTACCATTACATGAAGATGTAAATGATTGGAACCACCGTATGAATGATGGTGAAAAGAACTTAGTTAAACAGATACTAACATTCTTTACACAAGGAGACGTAGACATAGCGCAAGCTTACATGGATGTATACATGCCTATGTTTAAACAACCAGAGATACGTATGATGTTATCAGCTATAGCTACAAGTGAGGCTAACCATGCCCACTCTTATTCATTACTTAATGATACAGTAGGTATGGACGATAGAGATTACCGTGCGTTCCAAGAGATCACAGCTATGAATGATAAGCATGAGTACTTGTGGAAAAACAAAGGGGGCACAGAAGAAGAGAAGATTGTCAGAGATATGGCAGTGTTCTCAGCATTCGGTGAAGGGCTGCAGTTATTTGCTAGCTTTGTTATGCTATTAAACTTTCAAAGATTTGGTAAGATGAAAGGCATGGGACAAATTGTCGCATGGTCTATTCGTGATGAGTCACACCACGTAGAGAATATGATTAAGCTATTACACTGTGTACTAGATGAGATGCCTCACGTATGGCATGATGACTTTAAAGCAACACTGTATCAGATATGCAGAGAAATGGTAGAGTTAGAGGATAAGTTTATTGATCTAGCTTTTGCTATGGGCCCAGTTGAAGGGCTAACACCAGACGAAGTTAAGCAATACATAAGACATATTGCGGACAGAAGACTCTTACAGCTAGGCTTGAAGCCTAACTATGGGGTAAAAGATAACCCATTAGAGTGGGTCGATTGGATAGTAGGTGGGTTAGAACACACCAACTTCTTTGAGAATCGTAGCACTGAGTACGCAAAAGGCGCGCTTACTGGTACCTGGGATGATGCCTTCTAGCTTTCTAGCTTTCGTGGCTTTCTGAAAAAAAGTCTTGACACCAGAGCCAAACTATGGTACTATTATAAATGAAACTAGAAATAGTTTTAAGGGGGCACATAAGGCTGAGTGACTAGTAAGTAGTTGTTCAGCCTTTGGCTTTTAAGGAGAGAGTATGAAGGAGATTAATAAATTTACAGAGAAAGAATTGAAGGCGTACTTAGATAAGTACCGAGCGATTCAACGTGACGCAACTAGAAGGTCTAGGTCACGAGGCGAAGCAGATGTGAAGGGAGCAATCCGAGAAGCAAAAGACGCAGCATCTATGATTAATAATATTAATTATAAATTAAACCATGACACATGGTTGTATAATGATTTACCAGACGGAACCTTTATAGGTTCAAGAAGAGTTGTTGCATCAGGTGACAAGACTCTTATTAATAAGCTTGTTGATAATTTCGGGAGGATAATTGATGAGACTAAAGAAACATCCAGAGTATCCAGTGAAAACTAAATACGACGGACTGGCTCAGTTCTTATATAGAAAAGCTAAGCCAATACGTAAGAAGGCTCAACCATTCTGGAAGAACCTTAAACTAAAGGACAAGGATTATTGGCGAAGCCTTGCCCAAATACACAAGGAAGATTTATGACATGGACAATAGCTGTATTAGTGTGCTTTCTATCGTTACCAAACGATGCACCAGATCTATGCATGCCAGCAGCAATACCACTAAAATTTGAGACGCAAGAACAATGCGAAGTAGCGAAGACAAGCTTCATTAATTACTTCCATCCTATTGCAGTAGAGAGAGAATTAAATATGGGATTCAAGTGCGCATTCGGCGACACGAGTAACATAATATTACAGGAGATAATACATGACGGACATATTACAGGACGCAGTCAACGCCCTAGTACTAGCTAAGGGAAATATATCCGAAGCCTCAAGGGCTTTAGGTTTACCAAGACCTACACTAAATAGTAGACTTGAAAAAGCTAAGCTTAATAACATAAAGCCAACGGTGAATCCACCAGGTACTGAGGCAGCTTTAACTGAACAGAAGATTACGTATGATCTTCAGATAAAAGAACTCAAGCAACAAGTAGACGAGTTAGCTAGAGAAAATATAACAGCCACTGCTATACGTAAGCATGTGTTTGGATTAGGTGAGCATTCACCCAAGCCACCCAAGTGGACACACAAATCCACACCAGCAAAGGGGGCACCAGGAATCCCAACGTTATTCATATCAGACTTTCATTGGGGTGAGGTAGTAAATAAATCAAACGTTAATAACTTAAATGAGTATGACCGTAAGATAGGGCGTAAGCGTGTAGAGTTTACAATTAATTCTGCTATTGACTTATGTACTAATCATATGGTTAACCCTAGATATCCTGGTATAGTTGTACCTCTTGGCGGAGATATGATTAGTGGCAGTATACATGACGAGTTAGTTGAGACTAATGACGGAACAAGTATAGAACATGTCATTGAGTTAGTAGATGTATTAGCTTCGGGTATTACAGAACTAGCTAATGTATTCGGTAATGTATTTGTACCATGTGTTATTGGTAATCATAGCCGTATGTATAAACAATACAGGCATAAGCAAGCAGTTGAGAGTAGCTTTGATTGGTTGTTATATAATATGTTGGATAAGTATTTCTCTAATGATAAGAGAGTTACCTTCTTAATACCTACTTCTTATGACGCACACTATAAACTTTATAATACTAGTTACTTACTTACACATGGCGACAGGCTAGGTGTACGTGGTGGCTCTGGTATTGTAGGAATGCTAGGACCTATAGCACGAGGTGTGCAGAAAGTCAAGGCGGAATATGCTAATCAAAAGAAACCTATTGACTACGTATTAATGGGGCATTTCCACCAGTATATATCTTTGAAAGATGCTATAGTAAATGGCTCAATCAAAGGGTATGATGAGTACGCTTTATCTGGTAGGTTTGCATATGAAAAACCGCAACAAGCTTTATGGTTTACACACCCTACATATGGTATAACTTTTCAAGTACCTGTACAAAGTGAGCCACATATAGTTAAAAAACCTACAGAATCATGGGTATCTTGGGGCACGTAAGGGGTTGCATTTGCCCCCTTGTTATGTTATACTAGTAGATCAATAAGGAGTAGACATGGAAAATGAAATTAAAAATCCTATAACACCAAACGTTGAGTTTGAATTAGGGATAGTAAAAGTAGGCGGAGACGCTGTAAAGGTTGAAGAACCAAAGCCTGAAGAAAAAGATGGCGACAAGTAGACCTCAAACAAAAAAGCTTAACATAAAGAAAGCTATTAAAAAACCTGGTGCATTACGTAGTGCATTAGGTATTAAACCAGGTAAGAAAATACCTGCGTCAAAATTAAACAAAGCGGCTAAAGCTCCTGGGAAACTAGGACAACGAGCACGCTTTGCAAAAACTTTAAAAGGATTAAGGTAATGCCTGGACCAACTAAAAAAAGAAAGCTAAAGAAAACTGTACACGATAAAGACTATATGAGTTTTTTAAAAGAAGATGTACATGGAAAAGGATTCAAAGGTATGGGTAAATATTTAAAAAGAAAATTAACACCCACTCCTAAGAATGTTAAGAATAGAAAAAAATTAGGAAAATTAAGTAAGAAGAAAAAGTAATGCTTAAAGCTGTCTATACCAAACGATATGGATGGCATCTAAGAAATGAAGATATGAAAGAAGATAATACCTGTAAAAAATGTGGGCATGAATGTCATTGTAGTAATGGCGGTTCTTGTTGTGGTGGTCAATGTCAATGTGGCAACTGCGAACACAGGGATACTTCATCATACGAAGCAAACAACGCATAACATGCCTGGTATTAGTGATTTATGGGGTACTGTTACTGAAACAGTTGGTAATTTAATAGGTCGAGATGATAGAAAAGAAACTTCTTTTGTTGAAAACTGGGCTAATAATTATCATGGTAAAGCAGACAAAGATAAAAAGAACAGAGCATTTGAAGTTATAAATTCTAATTATGAAGTACCTAAAGATGCACAAATAGCTATCAATAAATCAGCATTCATCTTTGATGGTGATAATGATTTTAGTGCAGACATGATAACAGATTTCTTAACTAAAACTGGTGCAGTTGAAAGTGGTTACATAACTAAAAAACAAATGGACGATGGTCCAGCAAGATCTTACTGGCAAGTAGAGCCTAAGACGGCTAAATCTTTACTGAATAATTCATCAGCATTATTCGGAAATAAATTTAATGAAGAGTTTGCCCAGTATGCTGAAGGAGACGCGACAGCTTCAGAGGTTTTAGCAGGTAAATCCCTTGAGGAATTATCAGCTTTAATGGAAGCTGATTCTAATTTAGGTGCGGCTTTAGCTACAGCTAAAATAGTAACAACGTTTGAAACATAAGGAGTAAGTATGAAATTACTTAAAGACACGTGGTCATGGGTTAAAGAATGGAATGATTGGGGAATGAAGGACTGGATTAAAGCTGGTATCATTTGCCTGGTTGTTTTATTTATTATCTATAAGATGACGTCAGGTGGAGCGCCTTCGGCGTAACCAATTAATCAATGCCCCTTCGGGGGCATTACTAAAGGAGATAACATGCTAGGTGGATTACCAGTAGAAATGATTACGATGTTAGGCTCATCTTTATTAGGTGGGTTTATGTCAATATGGTCACAAAGTATTAAGGCAAAACAAGACGAACAAAAAATGTTATTAGCGAGAGCTGATAATCAGATGAAACATATTGATAAGGCTAGGGCTTTTACTGATAAAGGATTTCAATTCACCCGAAGAATAATAGCATTAACTGCTGTATTTTTTATTATTGCCTGGCCTAAAATTGTTCCAGTATTTTTCGATACTTCTGTATGGTTAACATGGACAGAATTTTCCAGAGGATTTCTTTTTTTAATAGAAAAGAAAGAGATAGTTATGGATAAAGAATTTTTTGGTGTGGTAATTACACCATTAGATACTCACTTAATGAGTGCGATCGTTGGATTGTATTTCGGTGGTAGCTTAGTTAAAAAATAATTTAGAAATCATACATCTCTCTAAACTTATTCATACGTTTTTGTACTTGAGGTTTTAATTTCATATCTCTTAGACCTTGATTGCTTGCTAGTAAAGCTTGTTGCCATAATCGATTAACATCTATAGCAATCATATCCATTGGGTCTACTGAACTATTCCATTTATAAAGTTCTCTTGTTAACTCATTTACTTTTAATTGAGCTTTCATAGACTTAGCTTTATCCCCACTTCTATTAGCCATTATTATATCTCTGAATGCATTAGTTACTTGTGCATTAATTGATCTTTGTTTCTTCATCCCTCTAGTCTGGTAGAATCTAGACATGTACTCAGCTTCTCTTGCTCGTTTAGTTTTAGCTGAACCAAATCCCATAGCTTGATATACACTTTCCATTATAGTAACATCATCTCTTAATACTGTACCGTAATTTGTTTCAACAAATCCTTTACCCATAGATTGTTTGTAAGCTTTATAACCATTACGTATAAATAATGGTGATGATAAAAACGCAACATCTACTATAGATCTACCTTCTCTCATTGCAGTAAAGCCTTCTTTAATTGGTGTTAAGAATACAGAGCCAGGTGCCCCCGCAAAATCTGCGGCACTACCTCCTTGGGTTAATCCCATCATACCTGCTAAAGCTCTTACTTGTTGTGAGTAAGGGAAATTACCTAATGATAATCTTCTTTGTACATCTATGTTTAGATAAGCTTCAATTAAACCATTCTCTAAAGCATTTACTTTTTGTGCTCCTAAACCTGTGTCATATAACATCTCTCTTATCATAGTACGGAAGTCAGTTTTTAAACCTGAACCTACACCTGGTACATTTTCCACCATCCAACTAGCTAAATCTTCTGCATCATCAGATCCTGGTATACCCATGTAACCTCCCGTTAATACCATCATACCCATCATACGTAAGAATACTCTACGTCCAGCCGCACGTTGTGCTGGTGTGTCTCCCTTAGTTAACATTCTATACATTAACGCAATCATTTGAGATATATAAGTTTGGAATAAAGCTGGAACCGCACCCCATTTTCTCATGATAGCTGGTCTATTTAATTTACCATACACACCAAAGGTTTCATCAATTAAAAAACGAGTAGCTATTTGTGGAGTTAAGTCTCCGTTGTTACGATTGATTGCTTCTTGGAATAATTGGTTACTACCATATAAAGTTTTCATTCTTTCCAAAGCTTCCAATCCATTAGCTGGATCATTAAATGTTCTCATAGCTGCAATGTATGCAGTTAAACGAGACGTTGCTTCCATAGTATTAAACATACCACCTATAACCATATTTTCAAATTGTCTGAATGCTCTTCTTCGTTTTGACCCCATGTTTTCTGTACCTGGAACTTGGCCTGCTTCGTGCATAGCTTGTCCTTGTTTTAAATAACTAGCCATGTCTTCTTCCACTTGTGTCTTAACATCTTCAGGTACTTTATCCCAATCAATAAATGTATCACTGTATTGGTTACCTGTAAAGCTTAGCATAGCAATAGCTTCTTTCTGTGCTTTTAATAATCTTGCGGCAGCTGTTGCACCTTTTTGACCAAACATACCTGG
>Ga0080013_1000386_pt2 | contig 24702 bp, 10 predicted proteins | sample ETNvirenome_6_85_FD_69236 | JGI IMG/M metagenome (GOLD analysis project Ga0080013, IMG submission 69236) | Marine viral communities from the Pacific Ocean - ETNP_6_85 (SPADES assembly) (version 2) | ecosystem: Environmental > Aquatic > Marine > Oceanic | place: Pacific Ocean | collected 2013-06-19
TTGTTATATATGCCATTTTTTTATTCTCTTATTATATAATTATCTCGTTAAACGATTTCTTTTAATTTAAATACATGTTATACAATCTCCATTACATGGTGATTCTTTACCCAAATACTCACACATAGTACAAAATACATAATCATCTTTACAATACTCTAATATGTTTTCTCCGTTATTAGCTAAACACCTTAAAAAACTATGTAAGTCATTTACGCCTACTAAACCATCTCCATCAAAATCACCTACTAATGTATTGGTTTTTGTTTGAGTGCCCATAAAACTTAAAAATGTTTTAAAGTCATTTATATCCACATACCCGTCTTGGTTAAAATCTGCACATACACTACAGTATGTTGGAAAATATTTAGTTACTGAATCTCCTACACTCCAACAGCTACTTTTCATTCCAGATGCTGGATTATCTACTTTTTCATATGTTGTTGGTGGGTTATATTGAGCCCATAGTGTTGACTGGGTGTGGTTTCCTCCCAAACTTGTGTTATATAAATTAATATTCCCTTTTTTCATTTCAAACGCTGGACCCATCATTACTGTCGATAAGGTACCGTAATCACCCGATAATACTAATGGATTGCCTCCTCTAGAGTCAGGTAAATCATAAAAACATGAACCTGTTAATGCACTCACACTTGTTCCCGTTACCCCACAATCCCCAGTTACACTTATATCATTAACACAACTTCCGAGCCCTACAAATCTACGATAATCTATATCAGAATCTGCAAGTCCAAATTTTGTTATAGCGTCTAATAAACTAACTTGTGAAGTTAAAACTGCTTTCCCATAGTCAGACAAATATACCCTAAGTGTGTTTCCTGATAAAGAATTGTTATATAAATTTAAAAACCCCATTAAAAATCAATAGTTATTGTAAATTGTTGGGTCCCTGTTCTTGTAATAGGTGACTGCAATTTAGCAATAGCCATTAAATCTGGGTTCCCATTTTCATTATCAAATAACCCAATTTCACTTATCCTCGCGTCCGCTGCAGGAAGATTTATGTTGGCGTTATTATAATCTACCCATGTTGGGTTTGTAGATTGTGTGTATTGATTATTCCCTAGTTGTACTACGTGTTTCATTTCATAGATTGTAGCCATTATATCAGTGGATAAGGTTCCGTAAAAGAAGTACTCGTCACCAAATTGTAAATGTGTAGGTTCTAAAGAACCTGGTATATTAATGAAATTATCTAGATTATATGGTGTCATAGCTGAATAATATGGACAAGTACTAGTACTTCCTGCTGTATAGTCCTCAGTTATATTAAAAGTATGTCCGACTAATTGTGAAGCTGCAATTGTATCACCACTAGTATAGTTTGTTAATTCTGATGTAACATTTCTCATCATCCAATTAGCTGGATTTAATGTATTACCATTCGGAACTAATTGTGTTATCAACCAAATCTCTGTTGCGGTGAATCCGGTTCCTAATTCATCAGTAATTAAGTAAGGGAATTCTCTACCTAAAGTAAAAGCTACATCAAAAGCTGATTCTCCTGGTATTTTAGTTTCTTTAACATAATAATTACAATGCATACCAGTAGTCATTCCCGTATTTACTAACATATAAGTCATATATAGAGTATCACCGTCAAATTGCACAGCACCATTAGTACACCCTGTCGTACAAAGAGTTCCTGAAGCAAATTTTTCTGTTTTAGGTGCTGGTAAAGTCCAACTTCTATTAGATTTATAAGACATTGCTGCTAATAATTCTTCATCATCAATAACAACCATTTTATAATCTGGAAATACTTTACCAACCCTATTAGGCATGGTAGTACCACTACCTGAATTATCGTCCCATAAATTATAATATCTTAATCCTTCATCATTCATATTAGGATTGACAATAGACTGCATTAAATGTGGTTGAGCTCCTACTGGAAAAACATTGAATCCCGCTGGGTCCACATAAAATGTTTGTCCATATACTGTTTCGTCACCCATACCAGTACCAACACCAGAACCTGTAGTACTTGTTTTCTTATGCCACATTAACCAGGGTAAATACATTTTAAAATTACGTGCTTCTCCTATTGTGGTTGTTGGATTATATCCTGCACTTTCTAACGCAAATTTTTCTCCATAAAAATCTGTTGTATTAAGATTAGTATAGTGTATAAATCCAGCACATTTTTGTTCTGATGGTTTAACTCCCCTTACATTACTATATGAATCAAAGTACCAGGTTCCCGCGTAATAATCGTGATAATTATCATAAGCTGTATCACTAAAGATTTGGCCATTGTCACTTTCTAACCCAAAATATTCTTTTGACCCACAATACCCACTAGACCCATAATTATCTACTCCTTCATATGTTGCGGTATCTACCCCCGCGACTGTATGTGTCCAATTAATATTCATATTCCAGATTTTTGCGTCAAATTCTGACACATCACAACAACTATTAAACGATAATGTATCGTCACACCAATATGTAGAAGTATTCGCGGTAACATATATACTGTCCGTTGTCATTGGGTCTGCTGAAAGTCCAGGATAGACCCTTACTCTAGCAAATGTTTCCGCACTATAGCTTGTGAAGGCATAGTTGTCGCTATTAGTAAAATTGGCAATATCTCTATCAACTGTTAATGTTATTGTAGTTTGTTGTTGTGTAGACTCTACATCCCCATTATCTAAAACTTGGTAGAATAGTGTAGGTGATGGTGCGTCACATTCTAACTCATAACAACTGTTACTACCTGATAATTCATAAGTTACAGAAATCAAATCCCCTGGTAATGGTGTATAATCAATCTGGGTATAACATTCGTCAGGAAAAAGACTTGTTGTGCCAGCACTTAATATTTGCATCTCACTACTTCCAGTCATTGCAGAAGTAGGTAGTACCCAGTTTGAGTTTAGTGTATATTGGAAATCTACCTGGGCTCCAAAATTACATCCTGTACCACTAAAGAACCCTCTTGCTGCTGCCGTATTATATACTTCTTCATACCCAGGTTGTGGTATTGTAGGTCCGAATGTATCACCACTCGCAATACCGTCTTGTAGGGGATACTTAACATGTCCCTTATTTTTTGCTGGAAACCCTAAAAGATTCTGAGCGTTATGTTCTGCTTGTAATATATTTAGGTCTGCTGCTTCTGCTGGTAACTGAGAGTAACAATCATAACAAATTTCACTATCTCCTATCTGGAATAGTCCTATATTTAATTTTCCTTCCGATAGCTTTTTTCTACCAGCGTCTGTTAATCTAGCTACAATAGCTCCTTGTGTACTGTTTTTAATTATATAACTCATAATTTTTGTCTTTAATCATAAATACCATTTATTTTAATTTTTTCATTTAATAACCCCCACTTTTACCTATATTGTTAATACTTGTTGTTGTTACTGGTGAATAAAAAACATTTCTATCCATAACAAAACTAACTGTCTCTGTTTGTCCTTCTGTCGTTATAGTTTGTCCACCAATTAATGGGTAGTATCTTCTTACTATAACATAATAATAATAAGTATCTACACCTGGTGGTAATAAAGTAAAGTTTACTACAATGTTACCTGTCTTATCTACATCAATTTTTTCTATTAATTCTTGTACTAGATTTCCTGTAGAATCTAGTAATCTTACTATTATTTCTTCCACTAAATTATTATTTTTAGTATATGAAACAGGAATTTGTGGTTCTTTAGTTACTGGGGTAGAAATTACTTGATATATAGTTTGGTAGAATAGGGTTATAGTATCTCCACTATTATAGGTACTTGTCTCATTTAATAACTGTATAAGGTTGTCTCCGTCTTTTCTATAGTCTTTGTCTTGGAATTGGATGATTCCGTTTATAGCTAGTGCAACTGCTCCCAATGATTGTCTTTCTAAATTAATATAATAATAGTCGTTTTCAGTATATATGGTATCTGTTGTTGTGGTACTAACAGTTTCAGGAATCGTAATATGTTGGGCATACCCACCACCATTTGCGTCATACATAAATTGTAGACTATCGCCAACTTGTACTGTGGAGGGATGAAATATAATACTTCTACTGTTTTCATAAAAATAGTAATCACCGTACTCACCACTAGCACCACCATCTACACTATAACCAGAAGGGGCTGTTGTACCACTTCTACCTTCTTTTAATACAACCCCATTTACGGTTACTATTGGTCTACTTGCGATGGGTGATTGTAATGTATAGAAGAATGTGGATGAACTATAAGTGGTTGCTGTAGTCTCTGGAATATCGCCAGACCCACTCACTAAAGTATAATTTTCAATTCGTAATAGTGGACTACCAGGTGTAGGAACATTAAAACTATCCAAATATAGTTGTGGGGTTGGTGGATTTTGTACTACTACCATATAAAAATCGGTATCCCATTCTATATTACTTTGGGTTGGGTACTTAGCTGTATCAATCCAGATATCATTTACTGATTTTTTATCTTTATATAGGTAACTAGGCCGTATAATAAATTCCCACGCTATGTCTGTAGATAATCCGGATAAAGGCATGAATGTTTCAGCACTATAAATGGTGGATTTAATGTTGTTGTCTATATAGGCGGGCATTGTATCAAAAATTGCTTCGTAATCTGCTAATGGGGCCACTTCTTCCGTTTCAAAAATATAAGGATAAATCCTAAATTTAGGATAAAGATTTTCAAAAGCCATATCTTCATTATTACCACCAAAATAAAACTGTATATTTTTACCTTTATTAGTTTCTAAATTATAAACTTCTAATGCTGGTATCCCACCTATTTGTGTACTTACATTGGTTGTTGCTCTACTTAAACCGTTTATAGTTAATGATGGATTAGGCATTGATTGTAGGGATACATTTATGGTTGGCCGCACTTGTGGTACACCTTTTTGTGTTGTATTATATTTTGGTTTACATTTAGTATTAATCATATTAGCAGTAGTGCCGGTACTAGCGGTTATCCCTATAGTGGATTTAGGTCCATCATCAACACCACATATTGGTCCTTCCAAATACTCATTAAAAGAACCTCCACTAAATTGCATATGATAGAATCTTGTATCGTCTTGGGATATACTCCAAAATCCAATTCTTCTTGAGCCTAAGTATTTACATAGTGCGTAGTTATCTGTCCAATAAGGTGCTGAGGTATCGTCACCCGACCAAGTACTTTTATCTAATAAATTTAAATCAATAGTATATGTGGAGTTAAATGGATTCGCGTCTCCATTTCCTTTAGTTACTGCACCACCAGATGCGTTAGCCATTGTATCAGTAAATTGTATATTAAAAAATTCACCGAAATCACCAAACCTATTTATTTTTACTCTAGTTGCTCCCATAGCACTCCAATCGGTGGAAGTAGTAAATGGTGTTTTTGCGGGTGAGTTTGCAAGTATGGTAGTTAAACCGTAATTGGTGGTTTGGGACGCACTACATCCTCCGTTACAGTCTCTAAATTTTGGGGTGGTGTACCTGTTAAGTCCATACGCGTCGGCTCCAAAATTAGTGTGAATACTTGTCGTTCCGTTCGCTCCGTTAAATACCATGTCTAGTGTATGGGTCACCCCTGTAGGTCCATATTTACCTCTATCATCTCTAAATGAAGCTAATGTAATACCTATTGTATCGTCATCTGAAACAGATGACCTAAAGGTTAAATCCCAAGTATAATTATAGTAAGAACATAAACTTTGTTTACCTACTAGTGCAGTGTTATTACCACTTGACGCATAAAGTTGTGATGCCCCTCCTTCTAGTACTATTCCAGTTGCTACCGCAACCGTACCTCCAGAAGAAACTGAATAATCACTAGAACTAACATCTTCTATTGTTATACCATAACTTGTACCAGTTAATCCACTAACAGATACTGGGTTACCGTATATACCATAATTTTCACGAGGGTCAACTGTTCTCCACGCGTAACTCGCTCCTTGTGCTGGCCACCAATACAAAAATTTATTGATTACTGTATTATAATAAAATTTACCAATATCTCCCCCGATAGTTCCAAGAGCGACTGGCCCTAAATTACCACCTTCAGTCATATCAATAGCGGATTCTCCTAAATACCAGTCATCACTGGTATTTGTTAATCTACTTGCTGTAGTACCCGTATAAAACCAAACATATGGATTGCTACTATATACTTTACCGTCTAAACCTAAACCACTGTCATAAAACTCGTTTACTCCTGCAGTTGCGGGGCCCCACGTTGCGGTAAAAGGTATATCATAAGGGGCATTAGGAACATACGGTGTCCAACTAATTGTTGTGGAGGATAATGTATTAAGGTTCCATCCAGCAGTACTCATTCCATTATTACCATCATCATAATTGTATGGTGTACAACCACTATTGTCAGGAGCGATATTAGTATTCATAGGACGGTCTTCTATCACACTTATTGTATATATCCCATTACTAATATCAGTAAATGTGTGGGTAGTATCAGCGGTAGTCCCATAATGGGTGTTTACCACACTACCATTTTTTACCAATTCATATCTAAAACTCGCTGTTTCTGTGTTAGACGTTGTAACACTAATTTCACCTAATTTATTAGTGTTTAATATACAGTCGTCATTTGTTAACCTACCTTCTATGATTGGTATTGTAAATCCACTAATTTGTATTTGTGTACTTCCGGTATTGCCTATAGAGTCTGTAATAGTGGCTTCATACCATCCTTCACATAGATTTATAATATCAAATGTATCTGCGGTATAACTATTACTACTACCTGACCAACTAACTTTATAAGGTGGTGTAACGCTAGTGGCACCAGAAACAGCCACAGACCAAATTTCTCCATCGCATCTACCACTTAGAGTGTGTTCTATGTTATAATTAATTAATTTTATGTCTCCGTTTGATGATGCTATTGCCATATCTCCATTTAATTTTTATTATTTACAAGGTTGTGTTTCCTTTATACACTTACCCGAACTCTCACACCAATAATACCCTTTGCTACATAATCCCTCTTCACCCTTGATAGGTGATAGTGTATCGTCTTTTGGTTTATCTGTAGTAGAAGTGGTACTGCCTTTTACTGGGCCAGTAGTACTTGGTGGTTTAGGTTCTGGACTTGTAGCACATATAGCTACACAGTCTTCAAACGTTTTGTAATATCCTGTTGCGTCTTCAAAGCATAACCCGTTTTTACATGCATACCTTACTTGAACGACCCCACCGCCTTTTGGTTTTCCGCCACCTGTTGGTGGTTTTGGTTTTCCGCCACCTGTTGGTGGTTTTGGTTTTCCTCCTCCTTCTCCTCCTTTTGGTTTTCCCCCTCCTTGAGTTCCAGTATAAAAACTTGGTGTGTATGGTCCACTTAAATTATTTATAACTTGTTCTAAATAAATATTTTCTGGTGCACAGTCACCAATTAGATATGGTGTACATTGCGTATTTAATGAGGAACAATATTCTTGAGCGTTTTTTAAACAATCATTGCACTGGTAAGTGGACAAATCACTAAAAATATTAGTTATTCCGTATATTGGGTCTAATTTTAGGGTGCTTGCTAATTCTTGACTACATTTACAGTAATATTTACAAGTTGTCTTTGATGGTACAGTTTCTGGTTCTGGATTATAGTGAGAATACGATGAAACTATATTAACTTCTTTACCTTTTATATTTAATTTTCTATTTAAATTAAGTACTTTCCAGTCTGCGGGTGTAGTCTTGTGTATTATATCGTATGTAGACGCCACTTTAGTTCCGGAACAAGGTTTGTGGAACCCACAATCTGGTGTTACTACGATATAATGTTTTAATATATTACCATAATAATTTTTAAATTTATTTAGTATGACATAAGATTGGCTTAATTGTGGGAAGGTAAAATCACATTTTGCACCATATTCATTACTATTATAAGTTGGTGTGTAGAACTTGAATATTCCATTATGACTCATTTTTGTCATTTTAGATTTTGACTTATCACTTAATAGATAATCTTTTATGGTATTACTCTCTATCATTGTTTGCCATGTATTGGAAGGTTTTTTTACCGATATGTCCCAGACTAATTTATTATCTGGTGCTGTTGTATCCATAAAGGTTAGACTACCAAAGGTACTATTATCAACATAAGGTGTTCTTATATTGCCACATTCACTATCTGATAGATATAATGTTCCGTCCAACTCTACTGTTTTAGTGATTCCACCTACCTTAAGTTCAAAAGGGATAGATTTTTTAGTGGAGTCAAAAAATAATTTTTTACTAATTACACTATTAGAAGCTTTTACACCCCTATAATAAGGAAGTTCTAAAGTTTGTCCACTCATATTTAATTTATGCCCGAGATTTATATCTAACGCTGTGGCTCCTCCTGATAAATCATAAAAACCACCTTTAGAGGTTGTATTCCAATCTGTTTTATATTTTAATTGTATGGTTTGTCCACTTATAAGATTTATAAGTCCAGTATCTAAAGTTATAGGTATTTGTTTATGGAAAATAGTTGACGATGTCATAGAACTAAGTACGCAACTATTCATACCACTAGTTGTTAAGTCATTTTTATCAATATCTAAACTTAAATAAGCATTAGCGTAACCATCTACATCACTACTTCTAACCACCCTGAACTGTGTTAAGGTCGTACCAGTACCACCTGTAGAAGAACCTTGTATTATAGACGCTGTGAAATCAAAATTTAATATTCCTGTATTTGCTGGCGCGTCCCCACAAACATATTTTTCTCTACCAACATAACAGTTTCGGTATTTCTCACCAGAGTTATATTTAAAATTTGTGTCTAATGAAACCACTTCTTTTTCCCCGTCTCCTGCCTGAATAATGGATGTATTTATTAATCTTTTAATTTCATAATCATTACTAGGATAATTACCTGTAAATCCTGAAGGATAACTTGTCTCTAGATATTGACACCATTGTGTGTCTGTGTATTTTATATTAAGGTAAGCTTTGTATGTGAATCTGTAAACTCCACTGGTTATCGCGGAATAAGTTAGATAATTGTCAACATCAGATTCATTAAAAATTAGTGTACCACCATTACGTCCATATGCAGAACTAAAAGTGTAAGGTCGATATTGTAAAGTTGTATCATCTATCAACCTCATAGTTTTTAGGGTCTCTATATTACTAATAGGTATTATTGTTTCAGCGGAAAATGAAGCGGCACTTAGATGTAAATCATATGTCTTATTAGGTATATTCGCGTCTCCAGTTGTAGCGGTAAAACCAGTATATAGTTCTGAATCATCTTTTTTGTTGTAGGTTGAAAAACAAAAATCTGTTGCTGTGTTTGCACTTATAGGTGCGATAGTATAAAGTGGCGTTAAAATTTCATGTTGGGCCTCTGTATGTTCTGCTCCGGCCATGGTGACACCAGAGTGTATGTGGTAATATCCACTATAATCTAACCCGGAAGGTAATAGGTATTCATCACCTTTTGTAAATAATCCTTTTTCATTTCCAATTTTTTCTGGTCCAACAATAGATTCTTTACGAGGGCAAACTACAATAGTGTTAATATCACCATATACATCATAATTAAATCTAATATCATTAAAACTATTTAATGAACTTCTTTCTATCCACTGTGATATTTTTGAATAATTCCTTGGTATCGTTTCCACTGAACCTTGACTATTAATTGTTTGATAATTCTCTATGTTTCCTATCTGTTGGTGTTTTAGTTTGTCTATAAATGACCTTAATTGCGTCTTGGTGGCGAATTTTAAGGAATAACATTTATCTGCTTGGGATAAAACTTGGCTATCCTGCATTTCATTTGCCCAATTTAGTGGGTAACGGTATTTACCATTACTAAAGATTTTATTACTTTCTTTTACTTCATTATTCTCTATATATCGAGATATATTATAAGGTATTTGTATATTATTGTCTTCAGGTAAATTTATATCAGTTAGGTCAACATTTGTTGTTAATGGATTTTCTACCGCGTACACATCACTACTTATTAACTCTAAAGTTTCAGGCTCTACATTTTGTGGTGTTAATTGTTTTTTATAGTCATAAATTACTTCTCTGTCCGCCAAATCTTTAGGTTTTAATGTTAAATAAGTGGTGTTAAGGGTTATTTTAGTTGGTGGACTTATAATTTGTTTAACGGGCTTAATGGTTAATATATCCCCTTTTATTATAGCGTTTTCATCTATATTAAGTTTAAAATCTAATGAGTGTGCATATTGTTCACAGTTTTCTACTAATATATCCATATCAAATGATAGGGTTTTAATCATATTTTGACTAAACCTAACATTAGGTATCATCATCTGTAGTGCGTGACTTTTCCCACCTATGATTTTACCAAAAGGTTTTATACTTCCCTCACTTAGACTAGTGCTGAAGTAATTTTTGTGACTTAAAAAAGCTCCGACCCCTTTATCCATAATTTGTTCAAACCCAAAATTTCCCTTACTATTTTTAAACACTTCTAATATTAACGGGGTTCTTGTAGTAGATATTAGGTTAGTTACACTATTAAACCCTATTATTTTTTCATCGAAATATAAAAATACTCGTTGTACCCCATCTTTTACTTTTAGGATGACGTCTACAGGATACATAGTATTGTACGAAAAATTAAATGAGGGTCTCTTACTAATGTGTGATTCTCTTAATCCATTTCCAATAATTTTACCGGAAATAAAGAAATTAAACTTTATTTCGTCACCTAAAACTCTTAAATCTATTTTTGTTCTATATACTTTTTCCATAATAATATTTTTTAGTAACCACCTCCACCACCTGATGACATTCCTCCTCTAGAATAACTCCTGCCACCACCTCCTCTTGGTGTAGTGTTTGTTGGGTGTGGTGATGTTGTTGGGTCATTATTATTATTATTCAAATTATAAGTGTTTAACCATCCTAGGTTTTTTAAACCAAAATCTTTTAGTCCGTATATACATAAAAGATTATTGGTACTTCCTTGTTTTGTAAAGATTGGTTCTGACTTGAATTTTCTTTTGTTACTGTTGAATTCTCTTGCAAGTATTTTTGTTTCTTTGGTTACTATCTCACTACCTGATATTAAAGACCTTTTATCTATGTCGTATACGGAAGCGTAAGTAGAGATTGGATTTGCTGTATTTCCGGTTAGTATATTATTGTAATATAATGTGTTAGCTGCTGGTGCGACTGGAGGTGTATTAAAACTCATCATTCTTGCTTGAAACTGTGATGCGGGATAAGATGTATATCCTGTTGGGTTTACTGTAAATGTTGTTGTATATCCACTATCATAAGAGATACCTGTCATTGAGAAACATCTATATACAAATTTATCTCTGTGAAAATCTGAATTTTCTACTTTAACCCCACTAGTCCATAATGTACTCGCTGGAACCATTTGTTCAACTATTCTTATCCAATAATCCCCCATAGACTGAGCATAATCTACCATTTTTTTATAAGTGTACTGATTGTTTGCACCACAACTTGTATTTAAATAATCTAGATACATTTGTTGTAATACTGGATATCCACCAGTTTTACCGTCGTTAATGGTCATTCTATTTTTAACATCAATAAAGAATTTCCAGAAATTGTCACGAAAAACTTTAAAATCTAATTTTTTAGCGTTAATTTGTGGGTTGGTTGAGTCCCATGTACCGCCGCTTGATGGGTATGGTGGTGGTAGTGTACCACCACTAAACATACAATTATATAAACTGGATTGTCTCCATACATCATATGTTAGTCCTTGGCCTATATTTAAATTTAAGTCAACGTTTTTGACATTTAAAACTAATTTTTCATTACTTGTTTGGTAGTATGAGCTCCTCCAATATCTGTCATTAAAGCTATATCTTCTTGTCTCATCCTCTATGGCACACTGATTTTGTTGTACCATTTCAATATACCTAATCCTACCTATAAGTTGTTTCCTCCAGACAGGGTTGGATGATGTCGCGACTAAGTTTTCAAATTTTATTATTAACTTTTCTTTCATTCTTTGTAGTTCTCCACATTTTGAAATGAATACGTTATTTTTAAAACTTTGAATAAGTTCGGTATTGCCGGATACAGAGAACATTTTAAGGTCTGGTTCTATATCTGGTCTATATATATCTTGTCCAATTTCAACCCAAGATTTTTTATCGTCTATAATTCTTTTTAATCCAAAACCAAAATACATATGTGGGAATCTCCTAAATCTATCTAAATAAGGACACTTAGGGTCATTAGAGTGTTCTCCTGTAGTCCAAAATCCCCCCCATGTAAACTTATTAAACTTAGTTACTATACTGGGGTTACATCCACTTAATATTGATTCTTGTTGGTTTATTATTAATTCTGACTTATGTTCTTCGGTTCTTTCGAACCATCCAGCTCCTCTTTGAAAAAAGAAATTATCTGTTATTCTAGGTACTTTTGGATAACCGTCTGAGTCTACAGGATAGTCTGATGGGATAAATGGGTTTAGAGTAGTTCCTGTGACATATGTAAATGAAGAAAAAGGAATACTGTACTTAATTATTTTAGTAGTGTAAGCTCCTCCAGAAATAACACTCCAATTATCATCAAATTTATTTAAGTTTATTTTTGCGTCTGCAAGTACAACGTATTCATTGAATTCCACCAAAGCTTCGGGAGCCCCTAATAACCCCAATATAAATTCTATAGATTTTCTTGTCCCTTTAGATTTAAAAAGATACGCTGTGTTCATTAGTATCCTTCTATATAATTCAATATCTAGTTCTGCGGGGGTTTTACTAATACTTGTGCCAGAATATTCCGGTACTGACACACCAAGCATATTATTTAAAAAGTTTTTATTATTTAATGTTGCTGGTGTTGCCCACCCTAAAGTTCTTGCAAAGTTTTTAATTAACTTATTAGGTATATTATTTTTACTATCATATGTGACATTTGTCATATATGCTATACCGTTTACAAAAGTTTTTATATCGTCGAAACTTCTTCCATATATTTGTAAAGTTTTTTCTACTTTTTGGTCTACCGTATCAAATTCTTTTAAAACTGGTGAAGTTAAAAATCTAGAAATTAAGTTAGTTTTTTGTGTATCTAATTCTTGACCTAAATCAGATAATGCCGTTAAATAAGTAGTATATGCACTCGTAGTAATGTCTATATTAATTGCATCTTGTTTAGGCCACGTTTGTAAGTTATCACTATAATATGTTCCTCCATCTGGAGCCTCCTTTATAAGTCTAAAATTAGCCGTATATTCAGGAACAACTTCTCTATTCATTAAAAAACTTTCTACATAATCAAAGTTTTTAAATACTTCTTCACTTTCTTCTCTATTTGGTTTTATAAAGAATGTATCGACAACACTAGTATTATCACCGAAAGGGCTTCCTTCTACTGTAAATGTTATAAAACCTGTTGTTGTAGTTTGTGGTTTAAAATCAACCACTTTATACTGTTTTGCGTTTATCTCCCCACCTAAGGTTATAACATATTTTTTATATTCAGTGGTTAAATTTCTTAAAGGAGATACAGTTCCATCTGCTACATTAATTAATGTGTCAGAACCGTAACCAAACATTTCTAAATTATTTAGGATTTGTTCTTTACTGATAGGGCTATTTAATAATTCTCCATTTGTAGTGAACTCAATAACGAAAGGGTTGGAAATATGGTCAACATTAATATTAAATGTGGTTTGGTTAGTGCCTACATTATAATTTATGTTGTACGCGGTGGTATTTCCACTTGAGTTTAGAGAGTTGACCCCGTCAGCAAATAAAGCGGCTGGAAAAAAATTAATTATATTTTGTGTAGCGGTACTTAATCTTTTTTTAAGTGAACCGTATAAAACTAATTCAGTTATATTACTAGTATCAGTATTAATATATACTTGTAAATTATTACTAGAAAAAGATTTTGCTACATTTAAATCATTAAAATCTAAAGATTCTAGTGTGATTGGGTTTGAGAATCCTTGTAATACTTGTTTAGTTGGTACACTACGGGTATATTCTTGACTAATAGAAAAATTGCCCATGGTCATTTGTGATGAGCCGTCAGTAATTTGATTCCCCACTAGATTATCACTGAAGGTATCTCCTCCGTGTCCTGGTGCTGGTGGATATCTAAATCTATTACTCGCCATAAGTCGTTAAACGTTTATTGTTGAAAATGTCTTACTAAAATCTATATTGTTACCTCTATTTGCTCTAATCTCATATAACTGGTCATTAAATGCATCTCTCACTTCATATAAATCATATTGTTGATATATGTTATCATTAAAGTCATAAAGGGTATAGATTCCGTCGTCTATCGATTTAGATTGGTTACCGTATAGTGCAATAGCTAAAGTATCAAAGTCATGGTCTACCATTTCCACATCCAACACGATTGGGTTAAAGAAAGTATTAGTTATTATAACATTTTGTCCTGGTTGACCTATGAAAGGAATAGCGTTAGGATTATTTGATGGTGCACTTGTTGGTGTTAGGGTACAAAAAATTAAATTGGTTTCAGTATTAGTGTAAACATACCTTGGAGCGATTTGAGTCGGGTTTGTTAGGTTTGCAGCTACTGGTTCACAATAAAAATTAGAAGTTACTATCCTGAAAAAGTTATGTATTTTTTCACCGTTTGATTGTAGGTATTCTATTCTATAACCCACCAATGAGTGTGGTTTAAATCTACTTCTATATGCTGCTGGGATATTGTTTAAATCAAACACTAACCCTTTTACATTTGGTAGTGAAGCTAGGATACCACAATCTATAATGGTTGTTCTTATTTCAACTGGTCTAATATAAATTGTATAGATTCCTTTTGACGCGAATATATTTGATGGTAATTGTAAATCATATAGTCCACCTAAAATTTCAACCCCATTTGCACCACCAGTATTATTCTGGTGATAGTGAGGTGTTAGTAGAGTGTTGGCTGGTAATTGTGAAACCACAAAATTAGCGGTAGCGTCTCTATTAGGTGTATAATGTACAATAATTTGTACATCATCTGGTAGTACATCTGCTGGTCTCTTTATTCCGTATGCTCCTAATGCCATTTTAAGATTGTTTATTTATTTTATAAAACCCATAACCATGTAGCTCCAACTCACCTATATTGGGTGTTTGTCCTAGTCTTTGGGGTTTTTCAAAGACGGTTATCTTACCTCTTTCAATAAATATGTTAGACCTGGTTTCTGGTCTTTCACAAACATTCATTAAAACTTCCTCTTTTGTTAAAGGAGGTATACAACCATTTCTAAAAATTTTTTTAAATCCCATCTCTTATTTTATTATAAATATCTAACTAACAATTTATATATGTACCTTTTTGTTATAATATTTTTCTCTGTATTCAGATAGGGATACTACTTCTCCATTCCTATATCCAAACTTATTTCTTGCTCTATGTTTTTTTAGTGGGAACTCTCTGTGTATTTCCCATAAATCTTTAATTAATTCTATCTTACCTTTATTACTGTATTTAATAGCCTTGACAATATGTTCTGAATCATCATTTAATGTTTCACCGTCTTTTATTCCCCATATATCTTTTTTTCGTTGGTATGTGATATCTAGATAAAAACTACATTTTATTAAGGCTATTCCTAAACACTCTAACAATATTTTTTTAATTAGCTGGTAGTCCATTTGTCCTTCTTCTTGGGTTAGAATTATATCTATATCCCATGTTGGCCAAGCAGGTTTAATGCCCCTTATATGATTTGTAAAAGAACCGGTAATATAGAATTGAACTTTCTCGAACCACTCTTTCGTCTCTACAATTTCTAGCCATTTGTTAAATCGTTCTAAACTAGGCATGTAAATTTTCTTATCTATTTTTATATTTCCTATTTGATATTTTTGTTTCGTTCCGTATTCCATATTAAAATATAGAACTTGCTGCACGACTAGAAGACGACCCACCACCGCACGGGTCATTATTGCTGTCAATACCACAAGGCATCCATTCAGTGTTATAACCAAATGTCACTCCAAACGTACCGGTATTAGGGTCGTTTGAACCTATGGATATCCCATCAATCCAACATGGTGGTGGGTTTGACATGTGACTCACACTTTGTTCTGGTGCTCCTGTACCTAGTGGTCCTGCTGGTGCTAGTGGCGTTGGAGATGATGGTAAACACAAACCGGTTGATTGATTAACCCCGTATCTACACCCACAGCACCAACAACACTCCTTATTAGTACCTAACGGGTCAACATCATATATGCATTCTCCTTGGTAAAAGGGTATATGTGAAACACCACCAATTAAACCCCATGGGTTATATGGGAAACTAACTGGGGTTGGTAAAAGTCCTGATAAGGTGATGTCACAATCCTGACACCCACTATCCCTCTCACACGCACGACCCCTTCTGTCAAAATCACATGGTAACCACATACCACCACCAACATTCTGACCTACAATTGTACTTGGGTAACCTTGACCATCTTTACATTCTTGTGGAGCAGAAACACTAAATAATAAATTTTGTAAACTGTTAGAAGAATAAGGATTAGCTGTTCTAATTTGTGATGTACTAGAAGGGAGAATTATTGATTGGTATGGTACACAACAATAACAACACTCATTATCAGTAGGGTCATAAACACAATCGTCGGTTTGGTAAGTTGTGCTCCAATCAAATAAACCTTCATAGTTAGGTCCCGTAACAAAATAACTTTGTAGTGTCACACTGCACTCCTCACACTCAGAAACAATTACTGGTTGACATACAGTTTGACAGGCTCCTAGAGTTGAGAATGCTCCCATTCCAGTTCCTGGGTCATAACAAGTCCATGACGGAGCGTAAGTACAATCCCAAGATGGAGTAACAATAATAGTACCACAACATTCTGTTGTTGATGCTTCACAGTCTACTTTCAGTGGGTAAGTGCCGGTTGGATGTTGTTCACAATGACAATCACACCAACACCAACAATGCTGATAACCGTCGGTAGCCCAAAAATCACCACCTCCCCAATTAGTACCTTCGTTACTATGCATTTTGGCATAACAAGTACTTATTATGTCACTATAATTGAACATTATTCCCCAACCATTTGCAGCGTTTATTGCATTTAGGTGGTCAATCATATCCCCCCAACTAAGAAATCCACCTTGATTATATAGAGAAGGACTACCACCTGGTTGTCCTATATCAACATATGTAAAGTATTGACTTTCCCAATTCCCTCCTCCAGAAGGACATACTATTCTAGGAGGACCAACAAGCCCAGTACATGGATTTGTGGAAGTATTTTGATAATCTTCAAACCAATAGTTTTCAAATAAATCATAAGGTGTACTATTACCAACTACATATGATGCTATACCACCCAACGCGTTAATATGATTAGTAAATCCTCCAACATATGTTTTATATAAACCACACTGACTTTGTGCTATAGTTTCAGTACTACCTGATGTGTCATAACACTTCCATGGTTCTTGTTGTGGTGGGGGGTCATAACAACAAGTATTAGTGTCTCCAGTACAAGACTGTTCGTCAACATATCCACTTGTTGCAGCTCCGTCATAATAACAAGGACAAACACCTGTACCAACATTTGGATTTGCAGTATCACAAAGCCAAAATCCAGTTGGTTGTGGTTGACAACATGGGGTAGCAGTTGCTGCTGCATTACAAAGAGTTAAGTCACTCCAAGTACAAGTAGCACCACCAGTACAAGGTTGGCAATAACATGGACCAGAAGTTGGACAGCTGCAAAACATGGTACTAATCCAGAGTTTGTCACCTGATTGATACGACTGCATTTCCTGATGTACCTCATACCATGTCATACCATAGGTGAAAGTTGTAGGCCAACTTTGTGAAGTATTTACTGCATTTAATCCATCAATTAAAGTACCCCAAGTATCAGTAGCATTTGGGAATGATTGGTGACATCCATTTGCTATAAGGTATATAGTATTAGATGCATGACATATTGGCCAAGGTCTTACATATTGGCCAATACCACCATATATATTAGGGTCAGTATTAGGACAGGAATTATTTGGTGTACCAGGGTTTACATATACCGCGTCCCAAAATGGCTTATTTTGTCCATAAGTTTGTTGATACCAGTCTAGGACTATTTTTCCAAATAATGTATCACCTCCTGCAAAAGTAGCAGTGATTCCCTGACTAGCATATGAATTTGCGGGACCTATAGGATTTATTGGGTATTCCAAAACAGCTGAAATACACATACCGTTGAAAATTGGTTGTCCTGGAACACATTCGTACATAGATGTAGTAGCTGTAGTTGGGCAACTTGTATCACATGGAATCCAAACTGGGTATCCTCCATTAGCTGCTGCTCCAGGATATGTATTTGGTGTATTAGCAACTAATCTATTTGCGTACTCGTTATACCACTCTGACGGTGTCATTACTGCTTGTGAATTCCAATTATAGTGGTCGTATGTTAGTACATAACAACAACAAGGAGTACCTCCTGAACCACAATGTATTACCGTATCACCAGACATATAATTTACATTATTGGCCCATACTGGTGCGTTAATTATACTACCTACAGCAGGTAAATTGATTGGTGTTGTCCATAAAGACCAGATTCCAGTAGCATCTATTACAGGAAATGTTACACTACCTGCTGTTTGACAGTCTTGACATGGACAACAACTTGTATTATCGGAGCCGGTACCACCTAACGGGTACTGGTTTGTTTCACATGTTATTAAATCATTATACGCTACACAATTTGTATAGGGTGGTGATGCGGTATAAAATGGTACAGTTATAAGTTCACAATGACATGGGTCTGGTTGTGCTGATGCTCCTAAATCTGGGACACATTCACCACATACAAAATTACATTCGTCTTGACAGTCTCCTGGATTGGTAAATGGTCCATGTACACAACCTGCAGGCATCGTACCAACAAAACTTACACATCCCAATGTTTCATCACAACACCATTCAGTTACTAGTGGACAGCAAGGATAAAAGGATTGTGAGTTTATACAGTCGTTGATTGATATTGAACACCCAAAATTATATGGTGTTAAATCACATGTACAAGTAACTACGTCATCACAACAAAATCTACAAGCCATATGACAGTCACCTTGACTTGCAAAACCTATCGCTAGACCGCTAGAATACGGTACAGCAGTACCTCCTTGCCCATAAACTAAATTGTCTGTCCATCCCACATAAGGAGGTACAGTTTGCCATGTTTGTATTGCACTTTCTGGAAAACAGTTTGACGTTACGGTCACCCCTGATTGTCCTGGATTAGTATCACAAAACCATAAACTAGGCGCTGTACAATTACAATTACTGGTATTTTGCCAACAATCATAAGCGGAGCTATGGAATGGCATTAACCCTAGTGGGTTATTTCCAACAAACTGACAAACTCCCGCTGTTGAGGATACATCGCATGCCCATTTACAGGCGTCAATACAACTTGCTTGGTCACTATATGCTGCAATTAGATATAATGGGTCACCAGCAAATACTTCAATACATCCCAACCCGTCAGTTCCGGGTATTCCAGGATTTAAAGAATTACACCAATCACTATCATCACAATGCCATTTACTAGTAAGTGGGGTACAACAATCTAAACTAGTAGGTGGTGGAGCTAATATCGCTTGTTGACATTGCCATAAACTTAAAAAACCGTACCAGGCAGATGTCCATGGTGTTGTTCCGTTTATAACATCTTGTAACATAACACAAGCTGTAAAATCATCGGTAGCGTCGGTTGGTGTTCCATTATCGTCACAATAACAACCTGCTTTACAATGGTCTTGACAGGTACTTGCTGTGTAACAATTTAATGCTGCTTCTGAACCAAATACATAGGTACATGGTATTGCGTTCAGTACACAACCATCTATATAATCACAACTATATGTGTCACTTCCAGATTGTTGACATGGGTCACATCCACCCCCGGTAGCTCCACTAGGTGTACTACCACAACTTATCCAACTATTTGGTGTTCCGTTTGCTGCGTCAGGACCGCCAGGAATAAAATAATTACAATCGTAGAATCCTGCTGGAGGACCCGGATATGGATTACTAAACATAGGTACGTCACAATAATAACAACATACATCAGTTGTCCCTAATTGCCATGATACATAATCATATTGGTTGTAATTATTATATGTACTATCCCACTCTCCTTGGTCATTGCCAATGCTTCCAGTAAAAGGGTCACAAGCACACTCACAAGTAGGTTCCTCGTCATCACACCCTGTGGGATTATCAGTAACACATTCAGTAAAAGTACAATATACTGGTCCTAATGGGTTACATGGTATACCTACATTCACATACTCATATACACAAGGCCAGTATGGCCATGTTGGGTTGTATTGTCCACTAGTTGGGTCAAACATAGGGTTATCTTCATCACATTCTATATTACAACATCCTGTAGCGTCACAACATGCAGAATAAGAATCGTATGGTCCTCCTGGTGACCATGCCCAACCACTAGGTAATGAAGCTGGATTGGCATAATTAACGCAATTCCCATAACTTATTCCAGTTGTCAGATTAACCAAACAATCTGTTCCACCTGAAGTTATACAATTATCGTCACAATCTTGTGCTGTTAAATAACTACCATTAGGGTAGGTAGCGTTAGAAAAATTAGGATTAGCTCCATACCCACTTAAAGGAACTAGATTTGGGTCTATGTACCAATCTGTCTCCCAAGCTGGTAAAGGTGTTGGACATGGTGCTGGATTTTGACATGGGGTAGCGGCACCACTTAAACAAACCCAACATTCTGTTAATGGTGGAACACAGTAAGTACAACAATCTGCTGAAGTACTGTATTGTCCACATGTTGGTCCAACATAACAAGGTTCACAGGTGTTAGGTGGTGGACCAAATAGACATGGTTGTATCCATGGGTCATAACAGTTCCAACCACAAGGTCCAGTTAAACCATTATTATTTCCGGGAGCGTTTTCACACGTAGTTTCATCAGGGTATGTACCACCAACAATTTCTACACATCCTTGGTCACAAAAATATTCCCAAGCTGTAAAGTCACAACATGTGTCTATTCCTTGTAATGGTACACCATATTCACAATCAGCTAAAGTATAGAATGGGTCTAAGAAGAGTTGATTATTAAGAGCGGTTAATAATGGGGTGCTTAGAACAAGAGTAGTCATTATAGTATAATAATCTGTATGATTTGTTAATACACATGAAATCGCTGAACAACATGGTGTTGATGTTGGTGTCGTACACGAAAAAGCTACAGGGTTACACCATTGTTCACAATCGGTCATAGATGAAAATGTAACAGAGTAAGGGTATGTTGATACTGTATATGCTGAGTGAGTATAGTCTATTTGTATACACCCTGGCATCTCACAACAGTATTCACATGGACAATGCCATCTATCTTCTACTGGACATTCACCATCGTTATATGCTGTAACACACCCTCCCGGTCCACCATAAAAAGTAAAACTATCTGGGGTACTCCCTGAAATTAGTTCACAAATATAAGGACCAACATTTGTTAAGTCCTGTGGACATTGCCAACTTGCACATCCTATATAATCCCAATACATATTATTTGTAATTGCTGATGGTGGAACACCAGAGGGAACATTAGTAATAGCTCTATAACAATTTCCGTCTTGTCCAAATATAAATTCTCCTGTACTAAAGGTTTGTCCATTAGCCCAAGTTCCTGCGGGTCCTGGAGGACCCATGGTTGGATAAGCATTAAATGGGTTATATGGGTCTTGACATGGTAAAGCACTTCCGGTAGGACAAGAAACACAGTCAGGTGAACATCCTTCCCATATATGTACATCAGTACCTGTAGGGTTTAACCAAACACCTTGATATAATTCTGATGGCCTGTCACCCGCGAATGGACTATTACCCCCACTAGTACTTGTTTGTGTTATATCGGTAACAGCTATATAACAACAACAGTCTTGTGGTGACACATCATAAACTATATCACCTATGACGTAATCTACGAAAGGTGACCAATTAGGTGGTACAGCGGGTGCATTAGGTGTAATTGACACATATTGTAAAGTAACCCTATCTATATATTCGTCCTTAGTTAGACAAAATTCACAACTTTCTTCAGGACATTCAAAACAGTCTTCACCACCAAAAGCTAAAGAATCTAACCCACAACTCGTAGCAACAAAAATTGTTATTCCATTTACAAAATCGTAAAAATCTATAGGTGTTTGTCCATTAGCTGAGGAAATTGTATATCCAGTGTATTGTGCATTAGCTACAAATATCTCACCTACCATACCTGCGGTTATAGTATTAGTTATTGGGTCGACAACATCACCCCCTACTGGTAAAGAAATAAACAATTCAAAACCGTTAGGTAAAAACCCAGGAGCTGTTGCGGATGGTAGATTACTGTATGTTGAGAATATACCTACCGAACTATCTGTTATACCTGTTAATTCAAAACATGGCCAGGAAAAACTAGTACCACTATACTGACTAATGTGGGTACCGGAATCTAACGGATAATAATTAGGGGTCCCTATAGTACCGTACGTACCATGATACGCTGTCGATGTAAATGCTGGTGGTGGTGTTACTGTAGGAGTTGGATTAGGCCCACTTAAATTTACTTGATATGGATTACCTCCTGGTGTTGTTGGGGATAATGCTGCTCCCGCTCCTACCGCCGCTCCTCCCATTCCAGCTCCTGTTGGTGGTGCATTTGAAAATGGTTGGGCTAGGATTTGATTATATGTTAAATTAGGTACTGTTATAATGTGACTCACTTCTGTTGGTCCCCATGGGCCCTGATGAGTTATCGTTATATTGTATTGGGCGGCGGTAACATATTCATATTGACTGGTTAATGATGGATATGTTAAATCCTCACAACAAGGATAACCAAGTCCATTCACAGGGATTGAACAATCACATTCCCCCCAACTTATAGTGTATGGAGATTCTTGGAATTGTTTATATGAACCGAAGTCTGTGGTGTTATATACTTGTATTTTCATACCATTACCTGTTGTATTAGCGGTAAACACAAAATTAGAAAATACTTGTTGTTGGTCTATTTTGCCGTCCCATATACTATAATGTCCAATGTCATTAAAATCTTGAGTTAGGGTGATTGGTAATTTGTAGAGAATACTATCTAGAGGGTCTAAACAATTACATATCTCTACACTCTCACCCCAAAAAGCATTTATCCCTTGTGAGACTAGACTTTGGTTTATATTAGTATTAGTTACATCATATATTGTAATTAAATCATTATAACTGCCCTGATGAATGGTAGTTCCAGAAGTTAAAATAAGTCCTTTAAACATCACGTAACTATACCCGTCATCATTAAAACAATTAGTTGGGTTTGGACTTAATGGTAAGTCCCATAAAATAACACATGGGTCAGTAACAGAACAGTCTTTTAATTCATCCGGAAAACTAGACATTATATTACTATCTAATGTATCTATTACTTGTGACCCGGTAGAATTATACATTGTTACACCAGAACAATTAGTACTTAGATTTATAGGGTAAAAATTGGTCCCTCCACTACATGGCAACGTCCACGTGCTTCCAGTATCGGGTGTTGTTCTTCTTATAGTAAACTTTTGTACTTCCATATATTAATTTGTAACAAATTCATAAAATTTTATTGGTCCGAGAGCCGTTTCTCCAAGTGGAGCTAATGTAATACCTGTTGCAGCCACCACGGAATTATATGGATGTACAGTGTAATTGTATTTGGGTGTTGTGTTTCCAATTTCTATATTAAGAATTACTTGATAGTAGAAGAAATCTTCAAAATTATACTCTCCTTGTATAGGATTTGGTTCTTGGTTTAACATTCTCATAACTTTCCCTGTTTTTGCGTTAAAAAATTTACATGTCATATAAAAAGTATTTGCTGTAAACAATTCTCTATCTTTTAACCATTGTAAATAATAATTTTCATTACTACCTTCTGGTGCAGAAGCAGCAGAAAAAGCGGGTATGTAAATATTGTACACTGGAGGGTTTATTCCATCGCTCCATTGAGCCCAGTATTCTGTTGGGTCTTCATCTGGATTTATAACAACAAGTTGTTTTCTACAGTTATTGGTAGGCATAATTGTGGAAAACATTAATTTTTGTTCTTTTCTTATAGGTGAATCAAAAAAATCAAATTTAAAAAAACTTCTAGTAAAGGCTTTGTTGTTTCTTACCAAATCTAAGTTTTTATACCCTAGTATATTAAAATTCTGAACATATACTGGTACGGATGGATTAGTAACATCATCCCAAAATTCGAACTCGTAATATATTTCAAACTTTGGTCCGTAGTTAGGTGTGTATCTAGTAGTTTCATAATCTTGTATATAATTTATATTATTTTGTTGTTCTATTTGGTCATGCATTTCTAAAAGTTGCTCTCGACCAACTTCATCAAACATTTGACCTAAAGGTATAGTGACGTTTTTATCACTAGTTGAAGCTTTTATTTGTATTCTATTCGCAGACATCGACAAATTCTGATACTAAGTTTATGCTACTAGAGCTATACCCAAACATTATAGGGTCTATTTTAAACTCCACATTTAAATATGGATAATGTGCATCATTTAAATATGGATAATTAACACCGTTATCTCCATCTTCAAAAAAATCTAATGGTAGTATAGGTCTCCACCTAAATGTTCCTTCTGATAAATAATAAGTAGAGTATGGTGGGGTTGTAAATAGACTATCTTGATAACTTATAGTAGTT
>Ga0080013_1002066_pt1 | contig 24702 bp, 34 predicted proteins | sample ETNvirenome_6_85_FD_69236 | JGI IMG/M metagenome (GOLD analysis project Ga0080013, IMG submission 69236) | Marine viral communities from the Pacific Ocean - ETNP_6_85 (SPADES assembly) (version 2) | ecosystem: Environmental > Aquatic > Marine > Oceanic | place: Pacific Ocean | collected 2013-06-19
AATCTGAGGGCCCCGCCGCGATTGCCAATCCTCAAGCCGCTCGATCAGTAGGCCAGGGTACCCAACAGAAATTATTTAGTCAATTTTTCTCTAGTGCTGCTGGTCGCACTGCGTTTATGAATTGGATGGGTGATCAAGCCAATCGTGGCAGCTGATATAATTGAACAATGGAGAATGTTAGATGAGTTTATTAGCCCAACAAAATATATTAGGTGGTACTCAACCCGCAAGAAAGGGCGCGCCGTATTCTTTTGGTACCGAATTGCGCGCAAGTCGGCACGCTGAGTTTATATATAATAGTCCAACTCGCAGTTATGCGCCTGATAAAGCGGCGGCGGAAGTGGTGGCGAACACTGCTGGTGAGTTTCCAATCGGTATCGACGGCACCCAAGTAATTAAGGGAGCAAATACAAAATACGGCGGTGCTGCCGACGGAGTGTTGCCGCGGATGCCGTCTGGTGATTCTTCATTACTTACAGGAATAGCCGAAGTTATAGGTGGACGGTCCGCTCAAAATGGATATAAGGCACTTGATTACTTTCAGACAAGAACTCCAAGAGCAACAAAGAGCTATCACCAATCAGGCGCTACAGCCGTGGGTGGTAATGGAAAGGGCTCGGGTGCTCAAAGAGCGTTTTATCATTATTCTGATCAATATCCGGATGAAATTTTAACAGGTGCTGATAGTGAGTGGGTTCCATCTCGTCCGGAAACAGGAGGAACAGGTTTAGCGAATTTAATTCCTCTTACTCCTGGCGGTGGTGACGGTAGTGTAGGTAATCAATTGAGTAACGAACTCGACGATCCGCCCGAAGATGCCGATGATGAAATAATCGAAAAAGACAGTGTTGTTGAAGTGAATATTTCTCTTGCTGATCTGGATCAATCTCTAGAGGAGGAGTTGAACAAATCGGACGGCCAAGTCAACTCTCAAGCAGGCAGATCTGAGGGCCAGAAACATGTACGAGGCCCTGGAGACTGGGGTGGCCCCTGATCCGCTGCAACCTAGATAACGAGCTTGAGTAATAAATGAGCAAAACAAAAAAAGAAGTTTCTACAACAGGTGGTGTAGCAGGTTACCAAGGGCGTTTGAGCGCTGTTGGTAATCCTACGCCAGAAGAGTTAAACAGAAGAAAGAAACAAAAAAGGAAGCTACTAGTGAAAAAGACAAAGAGCAAAAAGGCAAAGCCTTTCGTAAAGAGTGAGCAAACTAATTTAGATGAACGCTCTCACGATATGATTCGTGATACTATCTTTGAAATTCTATTAGAGCAGGGTGCAGGTGAAGAGAGAATTAATTATGTTATTCGGCTCTTTGAAGGTCTTTCCAAAAACCTAAACACTAGTCTTGCTTACGCTCGGATGTTTATTTTAGATTCTCTGAAGATGGATGTGGTTACGGGTGGTGTGGATCTAAATGCTAAGAGAGCAAAAACAGAACTCAATCATGTAAGAAAGTTAGTAAATGATTTGGATACTCTGATTGAGAAAATTTATATGTTGAATCGTCATAAAGCCGATTCACATGACGCTTAGGAAGAGGCCATGACAGAAATTATTAAAGACACTGGCGGCTTGTTGCATAACTTTATGATCTTTGAGTATAGTGATGTTGAGCCGTCAAAGTCTAGTGACGGTATTGTCACTATGAAAGGTATCATTCAAAAAGCACAACAACCCAACGCTAACAATAGAATTTATCCTCGCCCCATTCTTGAAAGAGAAGATGCGAAGTATCAAGAATTAATTAAAGAGCGTAGAGCATTAGGTGAGTTAGACCATCCCGATTCTCCCATTGTCCAATTAGAAAATGTAAGTCATTTGGTTACTGAAACTAATTGGGACGGTGATGATTTGGTGGGTACTGTTGAAGTTTTGGATACACCTAAAGGTCAGATTCTTGAGAAGTTGATTAACCGTGATATCAAGTTAGGTATTTCGTCTAGAGGGTTAGGTAGCACAAGTCGCACGAATGAAGGTTATGATATGGTAGAAGATGATTTTAATCTCGTCTGTTATGACATGGTTTCTAATCCTTCTACTTCCGGTGCGTATATGAATTTGCAGGAAAGCAGAGAATATAAGACGTTAGTAAATCAAAACAGAATTGTTTTGTTAGACGAAATTCTTAATGATATATTGGAGCTATAAAGTGAAGATTAGAATGTGTGATAATCCTAATTGTGAGTGCGAAGATTGCACCTGTAACCCATGTGAGTGTGAATGATGAAACTAAAGCATACAATTAACGAAGGTGGTGATGAATTAGACTTTGATAGTTTAGATAGTAAACAGCAAAATAAAATCAAAGCTGCTCAAAAAGCTATCGGTGGTAAAAGAGCTTATATAATGGAATCCATGCAAGGTTTGATTGTTGGGTTTGAAGATATTAGATTTGATGCTAGTAATAAGGCTGTAAGATTTAGTGGTAAAGATTTGGCACAGTTTGCAAAACTTAAATTAAGATGGTTGGATGTGTCATCTTCTCAGCAAATGGTTGCGGTAGGAATATAAAGTGAAATTAAAAAATGCTTTGATAAATGAAGCGTTGTCTGATAGAGAAAAAAAACACGCGCTTTGGCTGGCTGATAAAGTTATTCGTGGTAAAGTAGATTTAGGGTATATAGAAAAGGCAAAAATTGTAAATAAAGATATGATAAAGTTGATACAAAAGAAAGTTAAAGCACATCGTGCAGATTTCATAAAACACTTTGTTACACATAAAGGCAATCCCGTTTTTCTTGACTAAGAACATGAAACTAAGGAATGTATTATCGGAACTAGAGGGATATAGAAGTGAAGCTAAGGAATGTATTATTGGAGATTATACCAGGCAAAACCACAGCGTATGCATCTAAACATCCGCCTGGTAATGCCAGTGTAGCCTCATGGGGCATAAAAGGTTATAGGACAACACCAGGAAACGTAATAGATGACCCTGTTTCTCAAGTTCTAGATTCACATATTGAGGAACAATTAATAGACCAAGTGATAGATGTAATGTATAGAGACTATCCAGAAATGGTCAAAGAGAAAAAGGTAAAAAGACACTTGATTCAAATGTTGGTTGGTAAAGTAATGGCAGGTGAGGTCAGGGATGTAATAGATGTGGACCGTTTCATCAAACGACTTAAAAAGAGAATGAAGGTAGAGACTATATAATGCAAATAAAGAAATCAGATTTAAGGAAAGCTGTTAGGGAGCATCTACAAATGTGGATGACTGATAACAAGCCTTTGGGAATGATAAGTATGAGAGGCACTCTAGAACCTGCTAATAATGAAGAGATCGAAGTAGATAAAGAGGCACTTGATGACGCAATTAAAGAAACTCTTAAACATCTAGAGGCCGATGCTACTTTGAGAATGCAGGCTGAAGCAGCAGGTGTAAAGAATACAGGTGATGTAGAAAGAGATTCAGTTAAGGATGCCACTAGGAAAGTCATTACTGAAAATTCAGGTGCTGACTCTCTTACTGAGGCAACTAAGTGGTATGACGCTATTAAAAGACCAGTAAAAGTTGGCGATAGAGTTCATGTTGGCCATAAACAAAAAGGTGGCGCAGGTATTGAGGGTATTGTTACGAAGATTAACAAGGACGGTACTATAGAGCTTAGAGGTACAGGCTCTGAGAAACACAGAACTTTTAGAGGTAAATTAAAGAATACAGCTATTTTAGAAATCTCTGGTGTTGATTCTCTTAAGCCTAATGACCCACACACTCCGGAAGATGAAGCAGAGAAAGATGCTGCTGATGATGTGATGGAAGCTGACCCCAAAGCAAAGAAGGGTAGACCAAGAGGCGCACCTCATATTGAGAATGTAAGGTTTTGGGATTTACCTGAGAGTAGTTTAAAGTATATTATTGCTGACGCCAGTGATGCTGTTAAGAGATTACCAATGGCGCGGAAAGCTGGTAAGTGGGCTGATGAAGTCAATGATGCTGTTACTGTTTTGCATTGGCGTAAGAAGAAAGGCATTACAGTAGAAGAAAGCAAAGATGAAACGAAGAAGGGCAAGATTCGCAAACGTCCTTGGGTAAGTGGATTAGATCCTGCTGGTGGTATTGCCGAGGCTCATGGCGGTTCTCATAAAGCCAAGGAGATGAAGGTAAAAGACAAGGAAGGGTTTGTTGTAGATACAGAGGGCAAACAAGATGTTGGTAGGCTGGCAAAAACTCCTAAGTCAAAAGCGTTAGTTAAGAAAATGTATGATATGGTTTCAAAGAAATTGAAATTGAAAAGTATTGAAGATGTCCAACCAGTTAAGGATGGAATAGCATTTATTTTTGGTGACCCAAAGGATGCTAAGAAAATGGCAACTCATTTGAAGGCGGCCGGTTCTTTGGGTAAGGTAATGAAACTAGCAGCTGGTGGCGGTAATAGAACGCTGGTAAGCTTAAAAACATAGGGAATTAAAATGAGCACAGTAAAATCATTAATGAAAGAGTGGAATGAGCATCTAGAAGAGGGAACAAATATGAATCTAAAAGAAGCTGTATCTGCGTTTACGGTACTACCTGAGTATCACCATGAAAATGACGAGGCCAAGGCACCCATTAGGGTTAAGAAGTCAGAAATGGTTGGCTCTGCAAGCAATGCGTATGGAGTAAGAAGGAAGAACATAGACACTCTTATGACAACAACTCATAAGCTTATGACTGCTTTAGATAAGTCACAAAAGAAGGACAGTGAAAGCTGGGCCCATGTTGGGACCGCTGGTGAAATTGAAAATAAATTGGGTGACATTAACCAGATGCTAGGCGGCATCTAAGGATAATAGTATGGCAGGAATTAAAGCAGCAGATCTTACTTCGACAATAATTGAAGGAGTATCAAAGGCACTAGCCAAGATTCTTTTACCTAAAGTTAGAAAAATGATTAGGGAAGAGATTGATCGAGGTATGAAAGATATAATGTTAGAGGTTATTAGGTCGCAAGGCGCGGGGCAAGTAATAGAGTCCGGTTCTCAGCAAGCTGCGAGCCCATCATCTACCCAAACTGCTAAAGAAGGAATTACTAAACGGCAGGCCAGGGCTAGAGATAGAGCACGACAAATAGTTGAAAGAAACGGAATTACTAATGACCCGCTTATGGATATGGTAATAAATGCTGATGATAGACAAGAAGAAGAGGATATAAAAATGGAGCATCAACTAGCTCTACCGATGGTAGAATCAAAAGATATTAGTGCTGGGACGCAAATAGTTGACCCCAGTCAAATAGACTTTAGTGATAGGTTGGAAAAATTAGGTATTAACGAATGAAACTAGAATCATTATTAAATGAAGTAGTGGAGTGGGATGTAGAAATACTAGGCCTAGGTGATGTTATAGTAATGGCTCCTAGTGAAATTGATGCTAGAGTAAGAGTAGCTAAGAGATTAAAAAAAGGTAAAGAAGGTGTTGGTGAAATCAGACGTATCAAACCAGACGAAGCCGCAAGAGCCCATAAGGCGTTAGGACATGAGGGGTAAATAATGTTTGAAGCAATAAAAAAACAACTACTTCAAGAGGCACCCAAACTCTCACCTGATGAAATTAGAGGTAGAGTTTATCCAGAAGTATTAGTGACTGACATGGCACCCGAAGGATTAAAAGCAGCTGCCGGTCCTGACAGGGTTGCTTATCTTGTTGGTACTGAGCCGTTACAGATTGAGATTCCTAATGTGAAAGGCATTTATGAGGTAAATCCTTGTGACATTATCTTTGAAGCAGCAGGTGGGTATGAAAAAGCATTTAGAGCAGCCATGAAAAAGTATGGGATCACTACTCTGAGTGACTTGGATACCCCCGAAGAGAAAAAAGGGTTCTATAATTTTGTAGATAGAGTGTGGCACTCCAAGGCAGAAAAGGACAAGGGCGAGAAGAAGGGTAGTGATAAAGACGAGATGGTTCCTATTGATCCCGACAGTTATGATGAAGATTCAATGGAAGAAGAACTACCGTTGTATTCTGATCATACGAGGAAGCACAAGGAAGAAGATGCGATAATACTAAAAAAAAAGCAAAAAACTGAAGTCTCGCCTCCCGCAAGAAGGCATCAAGCGCATGGAATAAAGAAAGATATCGCTAAAGGTGAAATACCAAAGACATATGTAGATAAGAAAACAGGTAAACGAGAGAAGACTAATCCGTTTGCTCTTGCTTGGGCACAATATGACAAGTATGGTAAGCCGTCAAGTGGCCCGGACAAAGGTAGTAAAACAATGAAGAGAAAACCAAAGAAATGAGATAGAATGGCAAGAAGTAATGGCACTAAAAGATCAGTTAGTGCAGCAGTTAGAGATGGAAAAGATGCTGGCTCATTAGAGAGAGCACTCAGAGACCTCAAAAGAAAATTAAAGAAGGATGGTTTTTACAAAGAGCTTAGACGAAGAGAGTATTTCATCTCACCGTCTGAGGAAAAGAAGCTGAAGAAAAGGCGCAGAAAATCCACCGCAGGCGACGACCTGGGGTAGTTTTGTTTTTTTGCTACATATTTACTTATAGGATGCATTTTATACACATGTATAGATGACTTATAAATTTTCTATTATGTCAATGGAGACAAACGATATGGCGAGAGATATTGTATCAGAAGCCGTTGAGCAAGCAGAGGCTATGAAGTCGGCCGCTTATGAGAATGCCAAGAGTGTTTTGGTAGAGGCTATGAGCACCAACTTGAAGGCAGCTGTTACCGAGGCTATTGATGAAAAACTTGATGATGCCGATGTCGAAGCCACAGAAGATGCTGAAGAGTCTGTGGACGAGGCTAGCGTCGAAGAAGGAAAAGATTGGGGCGGCAACAAGGGCGATGAGTCCAAGAGCCGGCGTGATTTTGAAGAAGGTGAAATTGAAGAGGACGAAGATGAAGAGGAAATCGCTGATGACGCTTATGACGTAGATGATGACGATGAAGGCGACGAAGGCGAGGTAGCCGAAATGGATATCGAAGAAGTTATCGAAATCATTGAAGACGAAGAAGAGGACGATGATGATGAAGAGATTGATGTTGACGTAGACGTTGATACTGATGATGACGATGACGAAGACGAAGATCTAGATGAGAATGATGACGAAGATGAAGAGTATGGTGGCAACAAGGGTGATGAGTCTCGCAGTAAGAGAGATTTTGAGTCCGCCATCAAAGAAAACAAGTCATTGAAGAAGGAAAACGCTCGTTATGCGAAGGCTCTTACTTTCTTGAAGAAGAGAATTGACGAGGTTAATCTTTTCAACGCTCGTTTGGCTGCAGCCGGTGATTTGATGAAGGGTGTAACTTTGACGAAGGAAGAGAAGGAAAGGGTAGTTGAGCATTTTGATACTTGCAAGACTATCAATGAAGTTAAGAGAACTTTCAAGGTTCTCGGTGAGGCTTATGCTGGTACAGATAGAGCCGTTAAGAAGCAACGCGTTGAGCGTCCAAATGTTCAGAGCGTTATTAGTGAAGAATCCAAGGCCAAGTCAGCAACAGATAATACGTTCGCGCGTCTGTCGCAGCTAGCCGGTCTATAAAATTCTATTAGGGAGATATAGAATATGTCCAATGTAATTATGGAAATGACCAAAGAGTATGCGCCTCTGAATCAGAACGCGCGGCTCACTGGTATCATGGAGAAGTGGGGTCGCACCGGCCTACTTAAGAATCTGAATGAAGACAAATCACAAGTCGTCGCTCAGCTTCTTGAGAACCAGGCAGTCGAACTTCGCAATCAAATGTTGAATGAGGAAAGCTTGACTCAGAATGTGGCTGGCTACAATAAGATCGCATTCCCCCTTGTTCGCAGAGTATTCGGGCAGTTGCTGGCTTCCGAGCTAGTTGCAGTCCAACCTTTGTCTTTGCCTTCAGGTTTGTTGTTCTTCTTGGACTTCAAGTTCGATCGCAATGCAAATGGTGCTACCGATGGTGGTAGTGTTTATGGTAATCTAACTGACGCAGGTCCAAACCGCAATGCCCTACTTAGTGGCATCGGCGCTCAGTCTGCTTCTGGTGGCCTTTATAACTTCGCCACTGCTGGTTATTCACGAAGACAGTTTAAGTTGACCGACAGTGCACCTACTTTCTCAGGTGTTACGACAACTTCCGATTTGCTCGGTGGTGTTACTGTATCGGGTTATGATTTTACTCTTTCCAGCTCAGCTGCTACTGACATTGGTGTTCCAATGGAGTTCCGTGTAGCTACTTCTGGTGAGGCCGAAACCAATAACACAGGTGAGTCCTTTAGAGGGCTACCTGCTATTAGTTCACTTTCAGCTACCCAGTATTTTGGGGCGACTGATCCAAGTTTGACGGTTGTTACCGGCGCCAAGGTTCAGATCTTCTTGAATGTTTGTGGTGACTATGGTGATAGCTCAGCTCCTTTCAGACCTGTTGGTCCGAATGTTGCATGGACTTCTAACTCAACGCTAACCGCAGCTGTTTTGATGGGCCCAGCGATGACTAACATCAGCTCAGGCAGTAATGCTTCTGATGGCACCAACCAGCTTGGTGATTTTGAGTCCACATCGGCTATCCCCGAAATTAACATCGCAGTATCTAGTGTCCCAGTACAGGCTGTCACTCGTAAGTTGAAGGCTACTTGGACACCTGAGTTGGCACAGGACATCAACGCTTATCATGCTATTGATGCTGAGGTCGAGTTGACCACAATTCTGTCTGACATTATCGCAACAGAAGTTGATCGTGAAATCCTTGGGTCGCTACTCTCTGGCGCTACCGTAAAGGCTGCATGGTCACGCTTCCCAGGTCGTTATGTAACCGCAGGTGCTAATGGCAACGCTGTTGCTTCTGTATCGGCTCCTTCCGGTGTTGGTTCGACCAACGGTGGTTTCACAGGGACTAACCAAGATTGGTATCAGACTCTGGCCGAAACTATTATTACTGTCTCTAACGAGATTCACAAGCGTAACTTGCGTAGCGGCGCTAACTGGTTGGTAACATCTCCGGATGTTGCGACAATCATCGAAGCGATTGCTTACTTCAAGCCCAATGCTACTTTCGATCCTACTGAGGTTCAGTACTCGCTAGGTGTTGAAAAGATTGGTACTCTTACCAACAGATTCACTGTCTACAAAGATCCTTACTTCCCAGTAGATAAGATTCTTGTCGGTTACAAGGGTCCAGGCTTCCTAGACGCAGGGTATGTATACGCTCCTTATGTCCCACTGGTCTTCACACCGACCATCTTTGAGCCAAACGACTTCACGCCTCGCAAGGGCGCGATGACCCGTTACGCACATCAGATGGTTCGTCCAGAGTATTATGGTCGCATTCAGGTTGTTGACATTGGTCAGATTGGTGCTCCTGCTTCTATCGGGTAAGGTGATAGTTTAGGAGAGTAACATAGTAACAACGCAGTATTGAAAAGGTGGCTGGCTCATAGAGCCGGCCATCTTTTTCTTTGCTATTGTTTACAGAACGGGGAAATTGTATTAAGATTATATAAGCTGGAGGCAATTAAATGAGCATAATGACTCAATTATTCAAACCCCTATCAACCGGACAGAGTGGCACCTACTACCATGAGCTTTGTAAGAAAGAAGTCACCCCCTCTTTTCTTATAAACGAATATGGTATAAAAGGTGCCCTCATTCCGCTTATTTCATGGAACCCCATTTGGAACCATAGAATAGCAGGCGAAATAGCTGCTCAATTACATGAAGATAGGAATCTTATCGCTCGTGATAAATTAGAGTTATACCGAAAAACCTACCAACGTGCTTGGTCTACAGGAATAAAGAGTAACAAAAGCTTTTCATACTTTATCGGAGCGTGTGCTCTAGATGCCCTTACCAATACTTACACACTTAAAAACCTTGAAACCCTGCGTAAGATAACCGACTACTTGGTCAATGACGGCTGCTTTATAGAGGGTAGTCATTATTCTTTATATTGTTCCACTGCATATGATAGAGTATTGCCGTTGCTTGAAAACTTTTATGAAAATGATGGTCATTGGGTTGCTGTAAAGAAAAAGATGGAGCTACTATCTGTATGGCAGAGTAACATTACATCTTCCGATGGTGTGGTTGCATCTATTGGTGATAGTTGGTATGAGAAAACAAATACATCATCAGACGTTGGAACTTTTCATTATGACGATATGACGATTAAAAGAACATCAAATGGTTGGTTGTTAGTATCTAACCATCGAAAGACTGGCTTTGCCTTACATGAACATGGCCATGCTGATGAAGTGTTAGTAGCCAAGGACGATGAATGGATTATTCAAGGTTCTGGAATGCCAAGTTATAAACAGGTTATGGCAAAACCATGGCGATGGCGTCGGCCCCGTAACCATTTCTTTTCTGAAAGCAAGTTAGATTTTTATAGTTTGTGGCGATTCAGAAAAAACTCAGTGATTACTCGTAGTGCTGAGATCAATAATGGCAATGTAACTATCAAAGACATAGGCGCAAAGGTGGTAAGGTTTCCACTGAGTGATACGTGTAAGTGGACCCATACTGGTGATACAGTATTTTTTGAATATAATGGTTATAGATTTGTGACGAAAGGAAACGTGAAGAATGTCAAAGAGGATTACGCATGGCAATCTGGTGGGTATAGAGTAGAAAAGAAAATAAAAGTATTAAGAATAAAAGGAACTGACCTAATAACTACCATCCAAGAAAAATGAGGTTATAATGATTAAGCATGATTTGGCTAAGCACGAATATTTCATCGATCCTGTGAACTCACAAAATAATGAACGCGTTATCGAGTTGCGGATTGCTATTAATTGGTATGAGAAATTGATTGAGCAGGGTAAGAAAGATAGCATTCTAGAAGTAGGCAATGTTTTGCAATTTTATGGTCATGTGGAACACAAATGTATTGATCTTTATGCTGAATACCCAGACATCAGTGCTGGCGGAGAAGTAGATAATGTGGATGCCCGCGAGGTTGATTATACGGGCAAGGACGTAATGAGTGTTTCTACCATAGAACACATTGACCTAGCGGGCGAGTATGAAGTTAAAGAAGGCGATGGCTCCGGTGCTATTACTGTTTTGGATAAAATCGTAAATGAATCCGATTCATATTTCATTACGTGGGGACCGAATGCTAACAAGAAACTTGATGACTATGTAAAAGCAAATTTGGCAAACTATGATTGGCATGGTTGGGTGCGCACCGGCGAAGAGGCCTTTGATTACACCGCTCAAGACATGGAAGTTTGGGAAAAATTGGTCGATGACCCCTATAAATTCTGTAATGGTATCATTTTACTTCAAAAAACCCCCGCATAATACTGTCTCCCCGTTAACCCCTCTATTTCATACTCTAAGGAGAAAACCCTCTTTTTGGAGTATGGGGTAGGGTTATAGCAAGAAAGCTCCTCAAAATAGAAATGAGAGGGCTGCTTTTCCCAGAAAATCGTTCATAAGTCTATAAAAAACAATAACTTAAAAAAAGATTAAAAAAAGCCTTGACAAACCTCTAATTATTTTGTATATTATAGTATAAGAAATTTTTAGAGGTTTTTAATTTTAAAGGAGAAGAAATGAGTCGAGAAAAAGGTGCAAAGAGTAAAAACAGCGTAATAATTATGGATCAAACTCCCCACCCTTCTACCGAAAAGAAAATGGGTCGTTCGGGGCATGATTTTTATGAAGCTATTAATGAACAGATTGATAATGCTCTTGATGCATTCGCACAAAATATCCGAATAGTTATTACCCAGGAGACTCAAAAAAAACGGGCCAGTTATTGTATACTGGATGATGGAATAGGAATGACGTTGCAAGAGCTGTGTGATGCAACTACTATTGGAAAATCTACAAAAACTGGTGATCCTACAATGGTAGGTGAATATGGATTTGGCCTGGAAACTTCTTGTGGTAGATTAGGAAATGAAGTGTTTATTGAAACACATCAAGTTGGTTCTAAGGAAGTATTTACTTATTATAGAGATGATAAAATTGAGAGGGAAGATTGGAATGGGAAGTTTAAACGAAAACTTGCAAAGCATCCGAGCAAATCCTACACTAAAATAACTATTAAAAGCTTAACAGAAGATGTAAGTCATAACTCAGATCGGCCGAAGACGCTCAAGGCCAAAATTTCAAAAAAATATAGAAGATATATAGAAAATGGAACTAAAATATACGTTAACGGGACTCTTCTCACTCCCCGCGTAATTAATTTTTCTGATCATGTCAAGCAAATAAAGGGGGAGTTAATTTTTAAAGGTAAAAAAATTGCATACCACTTTGGCCTTCTAACTCCCGCTCAGAAAGGCGAATCTTTATCGTATGGATTAGAGCTATACAAGTATAATAAATTAATTGAAAGTGATGTGAAAAATGTAATGGGATTGACTGGCAAACATGGCTTTGAAAGAGATGTGTTTGGTGAAATCCAACTTGATGATTTTTCTACAGATCATACGAAGCTTAAATTTACTCGCGATGATGAGTTTATGCAGCTGGAGCAAGCTGTCAAGGCCCATCCATCAATTAAAAAGTTTTATAGGGATGTAGGTAAATACAACACTAATCGTCAGCAATATAATCCGCCAACCAAAGATTTACAAAATAAATTAAACGAATTAACTCAGAAAATAGCACAACAGATGAAGAAAGAAAAGCTACTTGATTCGTATAATTTTAATAAGCCATTGAAGGCGTCTCAAACTCAATTAAATGGGGCTTTGGTACCCGGTACATCGTCTACTCCATCTACGACGCCTCCGGTACCACCAACTAATCCGCCAAACCCCAATCCAAAGCCGCGAAATCCTCAAACCTTGCCTTCTACAAAATGGATGGTTGGTGGTAGCTACATTAATCTTTGTCCTACGTTGGCCGATTTAGATGCACCGGAGATACCTTTTGTTTGGGCGCTCACTAATGAGATCAATCTTAATATCACTATCAATACAGGAGCACCTCTTTATAATAACGCTCATAAGAAAGACGTATTGGCTGTTGTGTGGATAGCGAGTGCTTTTATGGAATGTTTGGTAAAGGAAAAGGAAGTTAATTTAGATGAAGCGTTAGCTGTACAGAAGAAAGTGATTTATTTTGGATCTCAAGAAGTTTAACAAGGAGATTCTTTAGTTGAAAATAAATGAAATTTATTATGGTGATTGTATGGAGTTATCCAAACAATTGCCAAATTTTAGCCGAGGCTAAAAATGAGCAAAAAAAGCCTTGACAAACCCTCAATAGTTCCGTATATTATAGTATAGGAAATTTTAGAGAAAGGTTTACATAAGATGGAGCCTGATGATGAATGGGAAAAATGGATAAGAATAGGGCTGCTGGTTATAATCAGTTACTTTATATTGATACTGGTGCCTCAGTTTATTTTTAAGGCGTCATTACATTGAAGATAGAAACAAATTTTAATCATCATCCAGAATTGAAGTTAGATGAGCAACAGGTGAAGAATTGTATCCGAAGACATTTTGGAACAATCAAGGCACCAATCTATCTTTACATTGATCCTAAACTACAGACTAGTCACGGATTACACGCCTGTCGCGACATAACTCATTACAAGAGGCTGCCTGAAGTATCCCTTAAGAAGGAGGCAAGAAAGAATAAGAATCATTTTCATAAGATAAGTCTATCCTACAAACATTTATCTGAGGCGAAGAGTAGGTCAGTAAAGAAGATTACAGAGTGTGAGACTTGGCCATTTCCTAAATGGCCGAGGACTCATAGATTCTATCACTCATACTTGATGACGTTGTTGTCTCACGAACTACAACACGCTCGACAAACTGAGCAGGGCATACAGTATAAACGAGAAAATTGGATGGGGTATGATGAGCGGATACATGACAAATCATCTGCTGAATACGATGCATGTATGGCAGAGTTTAAGAAGGCACACAAAATGTTAAGGAGTTATTGTGAACGATAGATTTCTAAACGAAATAACGTGTGGAGATTGCGAACAACTGATACAGGAATTGGATAATGATTCTATTGACCTACTTGTTACGAGTCCGCCGTATAATGTTAACCTAGGGTTTAATAAGAAACATAAAAATCCTTATGACTTATACCAAGACAACCTGCCTTATCAAGAATATCTTGACTGGCTTCAATCTATCTTTGGTAAGGTAAAAGATAAGATGGTTACAGGCGGGCGTGTGTGCATTAACATAGGCGATAAGGCTAATGGTAGTGTGCCAACACACTCTGATATTATTCAGTTTATGACTCACGATCTAAACTATTTGCCCATGACTACTATTATCTGGAACAAAAATCAGATAGGTAATCGTACAGCGTGGGGCAGTTATATGTCACCTAGTAGCCCATCGTTCCCTACTCCATTTGAATACATTCTAGTGTTTGCAAAAGATACTAAGAAGAAAATAGGAGATAAAGATAAGATTTCAATTCACAAAGATGACTTCATAAAGAACTCTTTAAGTATGTGGAACTTTGCGCCAGAGACAAGGCAAAAGAAGATGGGATTAAATGCTATGTTTCCTGTTGAGTTGCCTAAGAGACTTATAGAGATGCTCTCTTACAGAGAGGATGTAGTGTTGGACCCGTTTAGTGGAATGGGTACGACTTGTTTGACAGCAAAGTGTCTAGAAAGAAATTACATTGGATTTGAGATGAGCGTGGATTATTGTAAGAAGAGCAGAGCACGAGTAAAAGTAGGAGACTTAACTGCGTGAGTTATGTTCCTAACGAAGGGAAGTGTTATATTATGTTTAAGTTAATGATCGGGTTTATTTTCTTTGTGGTTGGGTTTATATCTATAATGTTATTTATTAAGATAGATGAACGCAAAAATTTGTTTAAGAGAAAGGGTTTCTAAAATGCGACCAAGATGGACAAGGTTGTGGGTTTTGCAGCGATGGTGGTGGCAGGCAGTATCACCTGGTTTGATGTCGGAAAATCGCAACTGGCAACGAATGTATGAAAGAACGGTAGAAGAAAGAAACAAACTAGAAGACCTTACTGATAAATTAAAAGAAGAACGCTTTAAGCAGGAAAATTATTATAAATTTATAGGAGAAGGATATTGGCGGATAACGCCAACCTGCGCATACCGCATAGATAAGAAGTTTATAGAGTGGTATTCTATGTGGATTGAGCCAGTTCAGATGGAACTGGAGCTTGAGTATCAAGGGTCACCGACTAAAGAAGAAAAATTATATGAACCAATATACGGTGGAGAAATTCCGGTGAATCGAAGGGCTGTTTAAGAGGTGCTTTGGGAGCGTAGCTCAGGGGATAGAGCAATTGCCTTCTAAGCAATCGGTCGCAGGTTCGATTCCTGCCGCTCTCACCATTTAAAATAATACGGGATGTAGCGCAATCCGGTAGCGCACCTGCTTTGGGAGCAGGGGGTTGTAGGTTCAAATCCTACCATCCCGACCATCATACATAATGTATGGAGAAAGAAGGTGTCATACAAAAAACAAATATATTGTGAGTGCCCTGCGGGGCTTTGGCCAAAAATATATAGGAGCGGTCCTCGTGGACATGTAATGTGCCTTCAATGTCTTAGACAAATATCGGAAGAACAAATAAGGCAAAACGCAATTGATAAGTGGGGAAAGGCAATGGATAAATAATGGCAAATTATAAGGTAGATAAGAAATCAAACGCTGGCACAAAAAAGCGTTATGTCGGAGAAAATGTTGTAACGCATACGTTATACGATGGCCATTCAATTGGTCACGGTGGCTCCTATATGACAGGTTCAGTAGAAGGTCAATTGGTCAAAGATAAGAATGGGAAGCCTTTGCCTTTGAAAACTATTGGTATTCTAAAGTAAGGAGAAATAGATTGACAGAAGATGAGAAGCAACGATTAGTGGAAGAAAATCGTTGGGTTGTTAATGATGTAATAAGCAAATATACTCATATTATGGACAGAGATGATTTAGAAGGTGCCGGTCTTTTAGGGTTGATTGAGGGTATTCAAAAGTATAAGACAGGCAAAGGTGCAAAAATTTCTACTTATGTTAGGCATTGGGTGCGAGCCAGAGTATTAGCTGCTGTGTATGAGAATAGGTTGGTACATATACCGTGGAACAAAATAAATAGTTACATTAAGACTCAGCGTCAGGATACCTATGATGTTAGTATTAGCGGATCTAATACCTCCAAATCCAAAAAGTATAATACTGCTAGATATAATAACGGTAGCGATTATACACCTAAGTTTGAGATATCACTAGACGCTTTTTCTAGTACTGATGGCGACGATGGCGATGATAACTTAGAATTGCAATCTTCCCTATCTTCTCAAGATTTGCATATCTTAGAGGCAAAAGAAACTTCTTCTCATGTCCAATTTGCTTTGGATAATAGCACTCTATCTGCTTTAGAAAGACGAGCTATTGACTTACGGTTTGGCTTGACTGAAGAAGAAACCCCTATGACATTTTCTCAAGTGGGTGCTCTTACTGGATTATCTACGATGGGAGCACAAAAAGCAGTAGTGAGGGGGCTGAATAAACTTAAAGACGATAAAATAATGCAAGACTTATTTAAATGAACTATAAGCTGCCATTCAAGATGGGCAAACTTGTTTCGGTTAAAATTAAAGAAAAAGTTAATGATTATAGTCAAGAAGAGTATTTTTGTGAATGGTGCGAGATAGTTACCAAAATAGAAACCATTTATCATAAAGGAAAAAAGCTTTTCTTATGTGATGAATGTACAATTAAAGCAGACAAAGGTGAATTATGAGAGCTAGAGTAGATTTGATAGCATTACAGCGAGAACTGGTACAAAGAATAAAGATTTTGCGCAGTGATACGGTTTATCTGGGTACTCCAGAGGGAGAGCGCCGAGTCCAATTACTTGCTCAGCGTCAGGAGAAGGTGGAGTTTATTATACAAAACTTTGAGCTTATAGAGTGGCTTTTTAATCCAAACACAGACATCAAACGAGCTGATCTTGTCAATCAAGATAAAGCGGCCAACTAAATTAAAATGACTGAACAGAGTAATATTTATGGAGAAGGTTCGTTTGCCGGTGGCAAAGAAGTATCTCTGCCAACGCGAGAAAAAGTAGAAGAAAAGAAAGAAACTTATCCTTTGCGCATACATTTTACTGGTGGCAGTGTAGACATTATGTCGCCACTTCCTAAAGAGAAGTTTCTTGTTGACCTTATTGCCGAGATACAGGCTAAACAGAATGATCCTCAATGGATAGGATGGTTTGGATTTAAGGTACTTCCTAAGAATGCGAAAGATAAAAAGAATAAGACCGTTTCAGTTATGGTGCGTCAGATAGTAGGAGTGGAAGAGTTATGATAGACATGAATAGATTGCCAGATGCCCCGCCTAATTGGAGAGATAATAAAACTTTTACTAACTTAAGCACAGTACAACTAGAGGTGTTGTCTAAGAACAAAGTGCCATTTCATGGCGTTTCTTGTGAGCGCGAAGGTAAGTACCGGTGCCCTACTTGTAATGCGTATACGCTAAGCTTAATAATTGATTATCGTTGTGGTGCCAGGGCATGTAACAGCAGGGTAATAAAATATAAAATATATGATACAGAAGAAACAGAAACTCATCCTCTTTATGATAATTATATAAGTAGGTTTAATGAGGATGTTGAAAGGAGACAGAAACGTGCTAAAGAGATCTCGCCAGCTGCTAAATCGAAGGAGAAGACTAATAAATGAGTGTAAATATCCTCTTCTTGTTATGCTATATGATTATGTAGGTTTTGCGTTGGATCTAAAAAAAGAACAGTACGGTTTACGATGGAGACTTCATAGCACTATTATGCGTTATGAAAGTCAAAAGAAGTATCGGAGAGTGCTTGATAAGCTTTTTGAAGAGGCATTAGATAAGGCAGTAGCTTCTATTGATGATTTTGAAGATGAAAGAGATCGGCAGTTTATAGAATATTTAAAAACATATATATATTATAAAAAGAATCAGCCAACGGGGGAATAAAATGTCGATTAGCGACGTGGGATTTCTAGTAGATATCTGTATAACTATAAGCGCACTCAACACCATCCTAATGATTTGCGTAATGCTTTTTAGTATGTCTATTAGTGGAAAAAATGCCAAGCAAGTTGACTTAATATCATTCATTCATAAACGAGCAAAGATTGCCGAACGCCGAGAGGATAATTTGATGGATGTTGCGGCAAATCAAAAACGCCAAGGTAATAATAAGAAGGTGGAGAAGAAATAGTGAAAAAGATTTTGATTTGTTGTTTATTTATGACTGGCTGCTATACACAGGTTTTTGGTCCCGTTCAACTAAGAAGGATCCCTGACCCAAAACCAGAAATCATACTACCCTTACCGCGGTATGATGATGCCGTACCAGTACCTCAATTAAGAAGAGATTATTATGGAAGACATTCACATCCTAGTTATTATAATAGCTACTATCCCTATGATGTTCCAGGTTATTACCAACCACCTGTTCGCATTATTTACGCGAATACAAGAAATAATACACAAGCACAACCTTATACCGCGGTGGAAGTAAAGCAACCAGTAGCAAAAGTTTCTCAAGCAGCTCCTCCGGTAGATAAGGAAAGAGCATCCAAAGTATGGCAAAAGAGAGTATCACCGCGGTCTCGTAAACCCCCAACACCAACAAAAAAGTCTACTGAGCCTTGAGAAAAGCTCTTTTACCATACGGTGTATCTACTCTTGATCCTGTTATTGAGATAACCGATACCAGTCTGGTAAAGGGTAAGATTAAACTTAATGTAGAAAAACGAATTGTTGCTAGGTTAGCAGAATTAGAAAGAGAGTATAATCTTATGGTTGATTTATTTGATATCAATAAAACAGTTTTAAAGAGTGAGTTTAGTTTTGAGCCTAAACAGAATCAAATCTATCATCTTTATGAGCGAGAGGATGGCAGCAGTTTTCTGAGTTTGATTGAGCCACACCAATGGGATAAGTATCTATTAGTTTCTGTGCGTCTTTCTTCCGATGGAATATGGGAAAACATTAAAAAAGAGAATAAAACAATAGGAGCAGAATGATGGAGGCTATACAAGAAGATGATGTCTCGCTAATATTAATTAAGGGTTTTTATTATGTTAATCACACTTAGGATATGGTGGTGGAATGTTATTGAAAGCTCTGTCTGGTATACAGGCGGAACTAGAGTGAGCTTATTAAGGCAAAAAAGATGGTCGATTCGGTTGGCCAAAGATAGAGAAAAAGTATTAATAACAGAACAAAGAAAAAGTTTGACAACTTGGAGAGACTTAGTTCTATTATATAGAGTGATTACAAAGCGTCTTATAACTAATATGGTGGTCTGGTAGGAGGGATCAAATGAACTCATTAGGGCATAGAGTGGAAGTAAGAGAACATGAAGAAGGGTTTGCGTTTGTTGAAATACCTTTGGAGCTTTTGGAAGTGCTGGGGTGGCAAATAAATGATGAGGTTCTTGTTGAAGAAACTGAAGTGGCTGATGATGATGGCGAAACCCAAGGTTTAGTAATCAGCCGGCCGATAAATTGAGTAGTGACCTTATGATTCTTGCTCCATTATGGGAAACATCACCAAGTCAAGCTGAATGGGACATGATGTTAATGAAGGCGGCTGAAATACAAAAAGAAAAGAAAGATAAGGATGTACGGCAAGATGGATGAAGATCTTTTAACAAAACCCACTAAAGAATAAACCAAAGAAAAGAAAAGAACATAGAGAACAAGCAATTAAAAGAAGAAATAACAAACCTCTTGCATAAGAGAGGCCTATTTCTCCCTTCGTTTACTATATCCCTAATAAGGTATGGATACGTTCATGTGAGAAGTGAAGGGACCACATGGGTAGTTAGGATTCCTGCTTACGTAGAATAAAATAATGTAAAATAAACCTTGACAAACCATCAATAATTTAGTATATTTATAGTATAGAAAGTTTATAAAAAACAGTTTTTGTATTATACTTATATGTAACAACAAGGATCGTCTAATTGGACATTCCTTGAGGGGATTCAACCCCTAAACATACGACCAGTGCAAAGCACAATCGGTCAAACAAAGGAGACATATTATGTCTAAAGTAGCAAGCCCTAATCGTGCTATGCGAAGAAAAGCACATAAAGATATTCGCTTAGTACAAAAGATTTTATCAGATCAGCAGCAGAATCCCACCAAATCTCCCATCCCTATTGCAACTCTTAAGGCCCGTGGCTTTATTATTAATGATGTTGTTGCAATGGATGCAGCTCTTCCACAATCAAATTTTCCTTGGATATTTGAGAATGATTCTATTATCTATAAGGGAAGAAAAATAGTTAATATTGAAGATGTTGTTACGGACAGCGAGCTGGAAAGATATACGGCTCAAGCACCGCGAACGGGTGCTAATCCTCAATATAGTGCTATTCGTAATGACATTAAGGCAAATGGATATTCTTTAACAGAATTACCAATAGCGGTACGTGTTATTAAAGACGAAGATGGCACAGTGCGTTATGTGATACTTGATGGTCGCACTCGTTTAGAGATTTTAGAGGGTGAAGGAATTAAAACCATTGTTGTAGATGTATTTGAGATTAAAAAGAATGGTGATGCTGATCGCACTTCGTTGATTTATAATCGTTATCGTAAACCCTATGGCGAAGGATCTACTACCGATATTGAGCAATGTATTTTGCGACTTGACGCTATCGGTGAATTAGGTTTGAAGTTTAAGTTGAAGAATCTTATGGTCAAAGACCCTGTTAAACTAAAGGCACGTATGGATGAAGCAGGGGCCATTATTGAGAAGGAAGCAAACGCTCTTAGTAATAATAAACTGAAGCCAGATCAAGTGGCTCAAATTCACGCTAATGTAATAAACTCTTTTTGTACCGATAAAACTATTTTGATTCGTAAGTTTAATAATGGTGGTAGTTTAAAGGAGTTTTGCGATAAGATGGGTCACTCCACTAATGGTCGAGTTAAGGTTGTAACCTTTTCGGGTACAGAACTAGCAGTGGGTAAGTTGGCCGAATCTGTTTTCCTTCAACGTGAATGGCTTGAAGAAGATCCGAAACGGGTGCTACATATTATTACTTATTGTGGTAAGCCTAATCCTACAGATCCGGAAGGATCTTGGGAAAAGGCAACGGTAGGTACTTTTAAGACTCGTTGGGAAGAGTTCAGCGAGTGGTGTGGAATTGCTAATAATCCCCAAGTAATATTGCTTGGAGCTATTCCGCAGATTCGTTCCTTGAATGAATCATATCCAATGCACAAGATTCATTACTTCGACTAGCAAATCGGGAAGGGGCTTCGGCTCCTTCCCATTTAGTTAGGACAAATAATAAAACAAAACTCTATAAGACAAAGAAGTACAAGTAAGGCAACAAAGTATACTATTCTCTGTAAGTAGTAAGCAAAGTATATTACTTAGTAAACAAGGTATACTATTATCTGATATTTAATCTCCCCTGTAAAGGTCTGTAATACCCCTTCTGACCCCTATCTTTATTAACCCTATGTATTGACTCTCTATACCCCTCTAATCGTGTGAGGTCTATAAATGACCACCGGACGAGACGGGCGAAATGTCGCCCTTGAAAATGAAGGAAAAAACTAGTGATATAAGCAGGTTTCTGTACGCGTGAACTAAATGCTTGTTTATAAAGGGTTTAGGAGCATATTGGAGCATTATAGGGGGTATACGTAACCTATTGTATATAAAGTAGTTGGATCAAGGGATATTTTGCTATACAATATGTTGTGTAAGGCCTTTATTTACAAATGCTTATGAAAACTCTATGTTCGCCCTAAGGCAGTTTGAACCAAAATAAGGATATAGAGAATATATCTTAGATTAATAAAATCGTCATAACTCCAATATTAACAATAGCTTACCCCCATATGTTGTGGTTTCACCTACAATATAGCTTGTGGTATCTTGAAAAAAGGCTTATATTTAGTATGTAAGGTTGAGGAGCGGGAGAGAATGAGAGAAAAAAGATTAAAAAAAGTGAAGAAAAGCCTTGACAAACGGTTGGAAATTAGTTATATTTAGTATGTAGGTTGAGAGACATTTTAAAGGGTTATAATGGAAAATAGAAACGCAAAATCATTACTCGCCAAACTCATGGCCGCTGAAGACATCAATGTCGAATATTCTGAGTCGGCGTCTACTGCGGCTTTTGATACTGAAGGTCGTACGTTGATCATGCCGTTGTTGAAGGATGTATCGGCCATGGCTACTGACTTGTTTCTTGGCCATGAGGTTGGCCACGCACTTTACACGCCTCAAGGTCGTATCAAGGACATACTGGCTGAAGGCGGTATGTTCAAGCAGTTTGTCAATATTACGGAAGATGCCCGTATTGAGAAGATGATACAGAATAAGTTTCCTGGTCTAAGGCGTTGTTTTTTTGATGGCTATACCGAGCTGATGGATAAGGACTTTTTCGGTACGGTTGGTACTGACGTTAACTCCTATAACTTGATTGATCGACTAAACTTGCATTTCAAGGTTGGTCTTCGTGCCGGCGTCGAGTTCTCTGCAGACGAGCAGGTATACGCTGATCGAATGGATAATCTTAAGACCTTCGATGACGCAGTTGAGTTGGCTCGTGACCTTTATGACCACTGCAAAGAGGAATCTGAAAATAACAATCCAGATGAATCTGAAACCGAAGAAACTACGGATGGTGGTGAGGGCGACACTGGTGATACTGGTGAAATGTCAAGCGACAATCCAATGGATTTTGATGACGCAGATTCATCGGATGACAATGGCGAGTCAAGCTCGGGCTCATCAGGAGAAGAGTCAGAGGAAAACGAAAACTCTGAAGAAAAAGCAGAAGGTGGCACTTCTGATACTGCTGATGAAAAAGAGGAAAACGAATCCACCGGGAAGAACAAAACTTCTCCTGGAGAAGGGGCTACTGACGATACGGTATCGAGTTCGCCAGAGGATTTTGGCCCTGTTACACAGGATTCGTTTGATAAATCGGTAAAAGATATTATAGATAGTGACCATGAGATTTCCTACGGTAGAATTCCTACGTTACCCATAAAAGAAATGATCATCCCCATAGAAACCATCCACGAGCACGTTGATAAGGCCCGCATGGATTGGGGCGGTATTGGCCATGATGGTGATGGAATGGTGGAGGCAACAAGCGAATATAAAAAGTTTTCTACCGAGCAGAAGTCATTGATCTCTTATCTGGTAAAAGAGTTTGAAATGAAAAAGTCAGCAGCCGAACATAAACGCACAAGCGTTGGTACTACTGGCGTTTTGAATCCAAACAAGTTACACGCCTACAAATTCAGTGATGACATTTTCCTTCGCAACACAATAGTGGCAGACGGCAAGAGTCATGGTTTTATCATGTACTTAGATTGGTCTGGTTCGATGTCACATTGTATGAGCAAAACGATTGACCAGTTGATGTTGTTGGCCCTCTTCTGTAAGAAGGCAAATATTCCTTTTGATTGTTTCGCCTTTAGTAACTACTATGCAAGTTTAGATGACTCCGAAAGGCAGAGTCGCCGCTCCAAGAGTTATTATGAAGGCAAAGAAAAAGAGTTGGCCGTCACTACTAATATTAAACTATTGCACTTGATATCTTCCCAGTTGAACAATCAGAAGTTCACTAAGGCAATGGTATACATGACCTATCTGAGACAGGCGTTTAACTATCGGTCAGGTTATGGCGACCGATATGATACGTCAAGTTGTCATTTACCAGACGGTTTGATGTTGGGTGGCACTCCGTTGAACGAAGCAGTTATGTCGGCATTTGAAATAGTTCCTATGTTCCGTAAGAAATACAATGTGGATATAGTCAACACAGTGTTCTTGACCGATGGGGCCGGTGCGTCCTTACGAGCAATACATCGCACACCTACTGAGGATAACGGCAATACTGTTGATAGGATCGGGTCTAACGCACATATCACGGACATGGTAACTAAAAAAACTTACAAGTTAGATAGGTATGGCGAAGATACAGGGTTGATGTTAGAGATTCTAAGAGATCGTACAGATTGTCGAGTCACAGGCTTCTTTATCAACACAGAACGCAAAAACAATCTAATGCAAAATCTTAGAATGGTCAAAAACGGTCTTACTTTTGAAGAGTCGGCTGAGCTATGGGACAATATTAAAAAAGAAGGCTTTGGCCGTTTGGAATGCAAAGGTTACCAGGAGTTCTATGTCATTGACGGCAAAAAGATGAATGGTGGTGTCGAAGAGCTACAGATCACCGATGATATGAGCAAGGCAAAAATGCGTTCAGCATTCATAAAGAATCGCAAGGGTAAGTTCCTAAGCAAAAAGATGTTGAGTCAGTTCGCTGAGTTTGTGTCTTAAATCCTATGAAAAGTTACCTAGGGGGTACCTTGATAAGTTATTGTCTCCCAACACTTTACAACGACATAAAATCTAAGAAATATGAAAATATGGCTCTCGTAAGTGCTTTATTAACAGGCACTTACGATTAGGGCTTGTGGAATCCCGAAAAAAGCGTTATATTATATATAGAGATTAGAGAGATAGTTAGTCCTTAAAACCTTCCCTTATGGGAGAAAGATTCAAAAATGAGTTTTACCAGTAAACAATCCGCCTTTATCAATGCCGCAGTTTCGTACAATGAAAATGTGGTCGCTATTGATTTTAACTCTGTCAACAAAACAGATTTAACCAACATCGCAAACTCTGCGGATCTTAAGTTTCCACATTGGTTGACTCGCGTTCCTACCTATAAGGCTGGTCGTGGTTTATGGTCGATTCCGGTAGATGGGGCACCTGCGATAAAGGCAGTGGCCGATAGTTCGGTA
>Ga0080013_1002067_pt1 | contig 24689 bp, 41 predicted proteins | sample ETNvirenome_6_85_FD_69236 | JGI IMG/M metagenome (GOLD analysis project Ga0080013, IMG submission 69236) | Marine viral communities from the Pacific Ocean - ETNP_6_85 (SPADES assembly) (version 2) | ecosystem: Environmental > Aquatic > Marine > Oceanic | place: Pacific Ocean | collected 2013-06-19
GACCGGGTGAAAGTTGAGAGAGAGATAGCGAATCTGGTAAACCAGACATTTGGAGGACATCACTTTCAGGCATTAATGATGTCCCCAAGAATAATAGATATTATGAAGAACTGGGTTTTGCTTAGTCCAGATTGGCAAATATCAACCATAGGACAAGCTATGGCTCCATTTAGAAGACCATCTTCTAAAAAGAAGGGCATATTTGGGATGTATCCAGAAACAGCCGGGAAAACAAGAGGAAGATTGGGTCGAAGATTCTGGGCATATGCTACACTTATAAACTTGGTTGGTTGGAGTATGCTTAACTATGCGTACAGAAGGAAAGATGAAGAAGATAATCCTCAATACTATCCAGACCGGGATAAGGCATACAGACACGACAAGAAGATGTGGGATGAGGTTATAGAAGCTTTTAATACTGGTGAAACATCAAAAGCTGCAAGAGTGGGTATTGAATTATTATATGATTATTCTATGGTGGGGAATCCACCGGGACATAAGACACATTTGTTCATTGGCAGATATGAGGATGGTACTGAGAGATATTTAAGATGGGGTAAACAGTTTAGGGAATTTCCAGAACTGTTTATAAGCTGGAGAGGATTTGATTTTCCACAAGCTGCATTTGATAAGGTTGCTGGTAAGGTTCATCCAGCTTTACAGGCTCTTTATGAAGCTGTATCTGGACAAACATTCTCAGGATATGTTAATTGGGATATAAAGGATAGCAGACATTTATATAGTGTAATACCGAGACTAAAAGTTCTTAGAAAAGCAGTTCTGCCTTTCAGCACTCAAAGTTTAATTGATATGGAAAAAGAATGGGAACTAACAAACATATTCTTCCCGGTGTCCAAGGGTATGACACCATATGGGGTTGGTAAGAGATTTGAGATTGCTGTATCTGATTTAGCTTCTGACGATAAAAAGATTCTGGGTAACGAGAATTACTTCTTGGAAGTGTGGATGGGGGCTATCAGAAATGGAATAGAACCATTGCCTATATTAGAAAGGTCTATAAGAAATGTTGAGTCAAGAGCAAATAGGGAGCTAAAAAAAGGACTAAACACCCTGCCAAAAGTAGAACAGAAAATAAAAGATGTAACAGAACAGATGAAAACTGCTGATAAAGAAGAAAAAATAAAGCTAATATTCAATCTGGAAAGTTTGCAAAAACTCGAGAATAAACAAATAGAAAAGAATGCTAAACTTGTTGAATCTATTCCAGCCATTGGAGAGGCAATGAATTTGATAATGGAATATCGTCTTGAACAGAATCTTCCTCCTGCTGGTATGAAGCTTAAAGAGGAATAATAACCTATGCCCTCGCCCCGAAATTCCACCACAAGGGTTGGCAAAATTGGGGAATCACTTGTAATTGCTGACCTTTTAAAAAAAGGATATGATGTGTATAGTCCTGTTGATGACACTGGAATTGATTTTGTTGTCCACAATGGGAAGAAGTTTAAACCAGTTCAGGTGAAACATCATAACTGGACACCACTAGATACCTCTATTATTGTATATATTAAAAAGAGTAGGGAAAGACTTGCTGAAGTCATTGCAGTTCCGGTGGAGAAGAAGCATTGTGTGTGCTATTTTGATTTGAAAAAATTAAAATGTAATACATCTTTTCATATTGCTCTTGACCCTGCAATCACTAATCAAAAGAAGCTTAGAAGGTGGTACTATGACTATCTGGAGTTTCCTTGGGTTTAGCCTTTAACAACTTTTCTCTTTTCACTGCGAAAGCTGTGTTTTTTAAATACCATAACTGTGAACATTTCTTCTAATCTATCCAGAACCCTTGAACCATATAAGTTATATAACCCCTTCTGGTCTAAATTTGTGGTAATGATTGTATTACTAACCCGGTTCAGGTTTATCAAATCATACCTTCTTTCAAGATAGGTTCCGATATATTCCCGAGCTGAAGTTGTACTGGGCTTCTCATTCCCAAGGTCATCAAACACAAGCTTGGGAGCTTTAATTGCATTTTCATTCTTTTTAATAATCCAGTTAGAACCAAAATTACTATCCTTCAGGTTATCTAAATAGTTCCAGTACAGCTCTCTTGCTTTTATAAAGCTATACTCATTGTGGTTCTTATGGTGGGTTGCAGATGATTTATATATTATTCTTGCTAACTCTGTTTTACCACATCCGGCTTTACCAAGGAAAAGATAATGGAAAGGCTTATCATCCTTAAAATCTTCCCTGATTGTCTTAATTATATTGGGATTGTTCTCTTTGTAATAACTCGGTAGTATTAACTTCATGTCTCTCTCTTATGGTTATTTCTGTTTTAGGCTCTAAGCTGTATTGCTTAATGCAAGTCAGCCATACAATCTGTCTATCATCATTGTATATAATATCATTCATGGAATCTAAGTAAATTTTAGCTATATTATCAATATCAGGCTTAGTAGTATGCCAGAGTGGGGCGTTATCCTTCAAAATCCCTGCGTATTTGCCTGTTCTAAACCACTTTTTAGGATAAGGTAGGTGGAAGTATAACTGAATAAAGATATCTCCTTTAAGTGGCAGCTTAGGGGCATATTTTTGGAGTCCTTCTTTTATTAGTTTTTTATCCTTGGAGCTGGGGTCATAAACAAATCCCCTACCAAACTTGTGTCTCTTTTGATTTTTAGGTTTACCCGGGAGTGTAATATTAATCAATGTTTCCGGGGGGCAAGGGGGGTGTAATTGTGGGGATTATGCCCCCCGGTATTTAACACAGGAGTAACCATGTTAATTATTTTTATGTTCCGATAATAAACTATTTAATCTGTCAAGCACAATCTCATGCATATCAACCGGAATCTCAGTGGAAATTTCGTTCATTCCACATACATTAAACAACTGTTCTTTTACAACTGCTTCCGGCATCCCTAATTTGACCAACTCAGAATAGATTCCATTTGCTGTATCAACAAACTCATCATTGGTTTCAGCCTTAATCTCCATTGCCTTTACCAGCTCATCCCTCTTCTCTTCAGGATGGTCATCAAGATGCGAAGCTTTATATAATAACCTTGCATCATTGTTTTGGGTATCCTTGGGTAGCTTCTTGTCACATAACTGCCGGATAACAGTCTTAAAAGCCATTGCATCAAAGTCTGTCTGCCAAGGCGATGATTTGTGTTTGTAAGACTTACTATACTTAGACCCATGATTGATTATTTCTTTAATGGTCATTATATGAATGACAAATCCACCATTGACCAACTGGGCTGTTGAGTAATATGCAATAGGCTCACCCCTGTCTATTAAATTGGGAGTGTGACTGAATTCAATATCCTTGCCAATCCTATATACATATTCATCCTCAGAACAAATTTTGTCAAAATGAATTGATTTAACTAATCCAGAATTCCAGACCAACTTCATCAGACCCCGGTATTCAATTAAGAACTCAACCTTGTCTCCATAGGGAACCAAAGCAGCTTCTGAGAGTGAACCATTAGGTTCCAGACCATATGAAGCACATTCCATCAATGCCTTCAGTATGGATTCCGGTTTACACTGCATCAGTTTAGGGTTAGTGGAAATTGCCAATATTGCCTGACTTATAAAGGCATTTGAGTTGTATGTGGAAGGGAGTATGTTATCAATCTTTTCTTTCCGGTTTTCAATCATCGAAAAGATAGATTGTTGTTTGGTGGTCATAGTCTTTGAATCAGACTTAGCTTTTTTTATATCCATTTGTATCCTCTATTTAATTATTAACATTCTGTTTCCATCCTTATGTGAAGAATACTCTTCATAAATATCAGGATGGTCTTTCTTAAATTTGTTAAGGTCGAATTTAACTTTTCCTTTTGATTTTTTCCAAGTTGATAAAGTTGAACCCTTGTATGTCATTATCTCATCTTCCTTCATGGTATCCATGATATCTACCCGGAGTTCATCAGCCTTTGATTTTATCTTTTTAATGTCCTTGTTGTAATCTTTAATCTTTTCACAGATTGTTATCATGTCAAAGCTACCCTCAATCACACTCTCTTGATTAGTCTCATTGTACAATAGCCTTGCATCTTTAACACTAACAGGGTCAGGTGCTACCCCAGTTACCACATAGTTCATCCAAAAGTCTACCATCTTAGACCTCATATCTGCAATGAACCTCTCGTTTCTCTCGTACTTCTCCACGATAAACTGCTTACCAAAATTGGATAGCACCAATACAGCAAAGTAAATATAAGGGGATTTGGTAACCATCATCTGATGCTGTAATTGACAGAAATAATTATCAGGAATCATCCCATCCCACATCCCAGTTGTCTTTAATTCAAGGGGAACTTTATCCCCTACTATTCGTCCATCTAAATTGGTGGATAAAAAAGGATACTCATCGTCATATCTAATATGGTTATCCTGTCTGACTTGTAAACCAGTTTCTTCGGTGAATAATTGCCTTAAAATAGGCTCCATATCCCTACCTAATCTCATGTTTAAATTATCAGGCTGGTCTAATAATGATTCCGGGTTTGTCTTCTCCAGCCAAAGCTCCACATTTGATTTCCAAGGATTTATTCCTAATACTGCTGACGAATCGGAAGCTCCTATGGATTTGGCTCTCTCTAATAACCAATCCTTGCGAGATTGTTTTAATGTATTAACTCTTTTCACTCTGATTACTCCTTATTGTTTTTAGATTCTCTTCTAACTCTCTATGATAGTGGGTCACATCAGAATTCGTGAATTCCATGCTGTGAGTAACACCCAGTTCCTCCATACACGAAATTAAATAATCCAATGCCTTTTTAGTCAATCCCACCGGGATTACATCTATGTTTTTTATGTTTCAGTTCCCCATTTGAATCACAAATTTAACTATAAATTACATTACGAATCAAGGTTGATTAGTTAGTTTTGTTTTGATTAATGAAATATTTTTGGGTGTTGTTATTTTACAATTTATTTTGTGATGTGGCTGAATAACCTCTTGGGAAGGAGGTAAGGCACTGGCGAAAAGGGGGTTGGTTAGCCCCTGAGACTTAACAATGTCCAAATGGATGAGTGTAGTCTAACCCGGTCAGATTGTGTGGCAAAAAAAGAACCATTCCTTTTTGACCCCACACTTGTAGGTTGAGTGACGACTCTTTTGGTTCAAGTCCTACCATCACATAAGTTTTATTTTCTTTGTTAATGCAGGAGTCCACTATGAAACCCCCATAGTTGCAGCCCTCGGGAAACCGGGGGCTTTTATTTTATTCTTTTCTATAGTATTCTTTTCTTTTCTATTAGGGGGAACTAGTGTCACACCAGTGTCACACCATTGTCACACTCTTTTATTTTGGGCAAAAAAAAATCACTCAGGAAGTACCATTGCAACTCCACCAGTGTGTTCGTGTTGAACCTTACTGGTAGGCTTTGAATTGTACATCAAAGCTTTGTTTGCAACGATATTCATAAGTGATATAAAGTTTTTTAAGTCTCCGGGCTTGTCAAATAATGTGGTGTATTCAATCTGTTTAAGAGCTTGAACCATCCGAAACATCTCCAGCATTAAAGCTGAACCAACAAATCTCATCCCCTCGTCCATAATGGACGAGTGTTGTTTTTGAATAATATCTCTCGACCTCCACCAAAGTTGAAGTGTTGATTTCTTTAATCCTAACATACGAGAAATATGTGTGTATTTAGGAACCATCCTTCCACCGACATCATCTTGGATGCCTTTCATAAACATCAGAGCTAAATGTTTTTCATCAATAGAATACTTACCACCCTTACGAGCAAAGAGGGGGACTGAATCCCCCTCTCTGACCATTTCTGAAACAGCAACAGATTTGCCGAACAGTTCATCAGCCTTCTTAACAGATTCAAGAAGTTCCTTGTTTTTAGTCTCTTCTTTCCGAAGTTTTTTCAGATTCTCTCGATTGGGCATGAGCGTAATTTACATCATCCAACCTTCCGGTTCCATCACAATCATTACACTTCTCGACAACCCAGCGTTCATGCATAATTCCATACTGCACAAAAGAATTATCATATTCTAAGAATCCATCACCATGACATTTGTTGCATATCATAATATAATCTCCTTCTGAGTTTTATCTTTTTGAGATTGTGTTATGCCAATGTATCTCATAGTGAACCTCGGTGATTGATGATTTAACAGTTCCATCACATGATGAATATCCTTGGTCTGTTGGTAAACATGGTATGCTCTGGTCTTTCTCATAGTATGAGTTCCAACGCTTTCCAGACCACACTTTTTACCAGCCTCTTTAAGAATCTTCCAAGCCACAGTCCTGTCAATGTGCCTTGTGGGATTTATGTATGAAAAGAATAACCAATCGTCATATCTCAAATTCCATTTACCGATGTAATCCTTTAAGAGGGTCAACATCTCTTTATGAAGTTTGATTTTATTTAACTTTCCGGTCTTCTTTTCTCGGATGCAAAGGTGTTCTCTAGGCTTCATTGTGTGAGTATATATATTACTAACCTTCAATTCCAGCAGGTCAGATACTCTCAGTATTGTATTTATTCCCAGCTTAAACAACAATGCATTCCGGTCTGAATCACTCAACAGATACTCGTATAGCTGTTTCACTTTCTTTTTGTCTCGTATGGGTTCAACTGTCATTTTCTCTCTCCAATATCAGGCGTTCTGCAATCTTGAAGAAATTAACCTTTTTGATTGCCATGTTACAGACATCAGAAAAGAATCCTTCTCCCAATAGTGAATTGTCTAAATCACTATAAACATAATCTGATAATCTATGTGACAATTCATATGCATCATCCGAACCCTTCGCAAGTTCTTTCATTATGTAGCTAGTGTGTTGAGTATTATCCATCCACAATTTCCAGTTCCAAGTTTCCCAGTTCGTCCAGCCATTGTATTTAGTGTCTTTCATCGGTCTACCTTTTATCTCTATAGTCACGAACAACATACCATTTGTCAGAGTATTCGTCTATGTCATATTCATTTAAAAACACACCACTATCACAATTGTCAGGTGGATTACCTATAATAGTTTTAACCTTGTAATATTCATTCTGATTTTCATCAAAATAAACATCAATTATGACATTCTGCTTTTTCGTTCTTTGTTTCATTTTAGCTCCTGTGTCTATTTATTAATAAGGCAATGTGCCTTAGTCCCTACCAAAGGAATCGAACCTTTGATAGGGTTGGGTTAGAGTTATTTTACCTCTTTTATGAGGTCGTTTTCCATCGTTACTCTCGCAAAGAACTCTCTGCCTTTCCTCTGTTCAAACTTAGGATATTCGGGCGAGTAAGGTCTATTACACCCACTAAATGAACCATTGGACTTGTATTCTACTCCAAAGAATGAGGTTTCAGTATAATCCAAGTTTTTACCGATATTCTCCCTCATTTGTTTTTTACTTTTGTAATTTAATATCATCATTGTTAACTCCTTATTATACCTGATATTGGTAGTACAACTTGAGTGCTTCATCCTCGCCAAACTTCTCATGCACTTGTTTTAGGATTATGGCAATTATGTTGTGACCATTAGGTGTCCCCCACACTCTGAGGATTTCTTTTTCTGCTGACTCTAATGTGATGTTTTCTAAGTCTGATTTCTTCATTTTTACTCCTGTATGTTATTTACGAAATAAGGTCGCCATGACCTTAGTCCCCCAGCCGGGAATCGAACCTAGCTGAGGGTTGGTTTATGGAGGAGGATTCATCATCTGTAACTGCGTGAATCAGGGTCTTTCTTCAGTCTGTTAAAGAGCAGTGTCGCTTCCTCGTGACACCACACTTGAGTTGACATTGCTAATTTGAGAAATTCCGGTTTGATATTGCAACACTTCTGACATTTCCTCTCGTCATTGGATTCGCCTTTCGCATTGGTGTGCTGGGTCATCATGGTCTTCATCCCATCATCGGTGACATTGCCACATAGGGATATAATAAGACTCTCAACAGCCCGGTTAATACCATCCAACGCATCAGGACTCATCCTCAATCCTTGAGAATTGATTAGCTTCTTCACTTTACTTTTCTGAATCAGCATGGAACACCCCAATATCCGGTAATCAGATATGCTATGAGGTGAGCTAAGATGTATGCACATCCCATGCCCATAACGAACTTTTCAGTGTATGTCATTTTTCTCATTCTGCACCTCGTACTTCTTCAAGACAGTAGTCACAGAACTCGTCACCATCTTCTTCGGTTAAGAGGTCTTCTTCATCACAACCATCACAGAGGTGTGCTATCCTTTCTGAGGAAACCAGTTCCTCTGTCTGAATGTATTCTTCAGCATAAGTTAAGAGACATTCTTTGTCACTACATACCAATACACCACTGTAAGCACTTGCAAAAATCCCGGTTTCAGTACCATTCTTTTTACAATAGGTACATTCTGGAACTTCACCATCATTGTAGAGGTAACCTCCACCTTCCCATGTATAGATTGTCTTTTTCATTTGTTCTCCTGTGTTATTTATGAAATTACAGCATCGTGCTGTAGCCCTTGGAGATGGAATCGAACCATCCCCAAGGTGATGGATATATATTATATAATATTATACATCCACATACCAGTGCTGGGTGACCAACACTCGTGTTTTGGTGCGTTTGATATGTGCTGGGTCTACTAAGGTCTTACCTGAGCAATCCCAATCGTTATCATCGAATACACCTCTGTCTCTGTCACCTCCTACAGGGATACCCAACCTATCACAAGCAGAGGATATTTCAGCATCGGTCATTGTGGGTTTGAATATGAACCAATTATACCCTGATTCATAATCGTCATATTCCCTTGACCCGGAGTGAACTACACCATTGTTCAGTAACTCTGATGCTCGTTCATAATCTCCTTCAGCAGTTATTACCCTTGAATGCAAGTCTTCCATCTCTTTTTCCAATCTCATCTTTTTAAGATAAGCATCTGTCACTTGAGTTGTAATCTTCATTCTTCCACCATGCCTTTCTTTATCTTGGCTACATACTCATCAGCGACCTTCGCCATGTCGAATAACTGCTTCTTCACTTCATCCCGGGCTTTGCCTTTAGTAAAAGACTTCTTCGCATGGGATTCAATCACAAGCATCATGTACTCTGAAGCAGTCTTCCAGCTATAATCAAACTCAACTGTAAAGGATTTGTTGTCCTTTTTCTTTCTCCAAGGATGCTCAGAGTTATACTCGGGTGTTCCCATCTCAGGTTTGTTTGTGTAATAGACTTCAGCATCAAGACAGGTAACAGGATGAGAATCCTTCGAGCATGAAACATAGTGTATATCATAATCACCTCGAGTATGCTTCTTGATAGAGGTAACTGTGTATGGTGTTCCGATTTCAGCGAAGTTTCTCATCTCACCTTCAAACATAACCTTATCACCCACCTCGGGCATTTGTGTTATATCAAAGTTCCAATTTGATGTTATCACTTTTATTTCACCGGACAAGCTATCCACCAACTGTTTCCACATTGCTAATGAATTGTCATCCATGTTAATGAAAAATGTTCCTCGCTCTGCTCTCCAATGCCACTCTTTTCTGTAACTCTCATCAGTATTCGGAAAGGTCAGGTCAACCCAAGCATTAATATTCTGTTCATTAACCAAATCACTTTTGAACAACTCTTGGGTAAAAGTTGGATTGTTTTTATACCAATCATTACTCGGTTGCATTTGTTTCATTGTTTTCTCCTGTGTATTATTATTTATGAATTACCTCGCCATGAGGTAGTCATCCCGGGAGGAATCGAACCTCCCGAAATGATGTGTATATTAATATATACTATTCGCCTTCTTCCCATTCCCAAAGATAATCTTCAGGGTCAGTATCTGTTATCACAGTCTTGATGAATTCTAAACAGTCATTTTTCTCTTTAAATTCCATTACTGAACCATCATTATTAAGCAGATATTCATTCCCATTAAGACTAATACCTTTTATTGGTCTTGCTATTACATATGTCACGCTGTCACCTTCTCACCAGAGTCACTGATTAAGATTCCATCCAAGTGGTCAATCTCATGTTGGCAAACCCGAGCATCAAAACCACTGAGTTTAACCGGGGATTGATTCTGAGATATTAATTTACCTTTCTTGAATCGAGATACATTGAACTTTCCATTGACCGAAAGACATTCTTCTTCCTCAGTGGAACTGCCACCAATAACACTTGGCTTAAATACCGGGTTAATGAAGACTTCAACCTTACCATCCAACTTCATTGCAAACGCTCTCTGAGGCTGAATTAGACTGCTATTAACCATGGTCTGAACATGAGCTAAACCATGAGCCTTGTTACTGAGGGTCTTCATGGCTAATTTCAACACATTCGTTACCCAACCAAAATTGGCAACATTTACCAGTTCCGAAACACTGTGAAGTATGTTCGTATTTTTATTTATTAACATAATTTCTCCTGTAGTTATTTATGAAATTATCTCGTCTTGAGATAGTGCCTTACCTCAGAATCGAACTGAGATAAGACTTATTGTGTTATTATGATTTTAAATCCAAAACCTATGCACTAATGTTTTAAAGAATTTCCACTCATCCGGGGAAACCTCTGCATGGTTTGAACTGTCCACATCATATAGTTTGAAGAATCCATGAATAGCACAATTGACATCCGATGTCCCAATCTCGTGAGCATCCTCAAACATCCAACCGATATGCCTTCTTAATTCCACCAATAAATCGAATTCAGTATTGAATCCACAAACCTCATGTAGTGATTTTTGCATTGTTTTTCTCCTGTGTTGTTATGAAATAGTCAACAAGGCTGGAATCGAACCAGCCCTGTTGAGTGAAGAAATTAATCTTCGTATGTTACACCCATGATGTGGTCTACACCTTTCTGAGCTTTACTACAGGCTTCCATGAACCAATCCGGGTTGTCCTTTAACTTCCGGCTCCAGCTATTGATATAACTAGCTGAATTCTCTAGAGTCTCGCCCTCAATACCAGCTATTCCTGAAAGGATGGATGCTATTGTCTCAGCAACCAACTCTTCTTTGGAATATTCGTGACCACCTTTGAAGTTCATTCCAGTTATACCATCACGATTTAGCCTATCCTGATGCCCGGTCGAATGACCAGCCTCGTGGAATAGTGTGCAATAGTAGTTTGCTGGTGAGTGAAATGAGAGTTTAGCTGTAAGGTGAATTTCGTCCCGGCTCGGGATGTAGAAATTACTTTCTAGCTGGTCATGTTTTAAGGTAGGTTTACCTTTATAACCATCCCATATTTTCTCACACTCTTGAATTGGATTGAACTTGGCTGGTTTCTTGCTCGGTTTCGGATAGAATTTAGCCTTGACTTCCGGCTTCAATCCCTTAACCTCATCTGCATTAAATACCCAATACAGTTTACACCAAGGTTTTATCCTCCAAGAGATGTAACCATTGATACATTGGTCACAACCTTTACCAGCACATGATTTACACTTGGCTCTCTTCTTGAAGTTCCAAAATGTTACCGGAATCCCAACAGCCTTAATATCCTCAACCCAACCACCTAATTTCTTGACCTGATTAAGGGTCAACCAATAGGCTGAGGTATAACCTCTATCAGTGGCTATAAAATCGGTAATAAGAGAGTTGTAACCTCGGTATGCCTTACCTGAAAATCCACAATGACGACCTCTTAGTGGGTTCCAAGGCATCTTCCAAGGGATAACGCCCTTGTCCAATAGTTCAGTGATTTTATTGGTAATTGTCTTGCCAATAAATTGAATTTGCTTTTTACTCATGTGATTACTCCTGTTTGTCATTTATGAAATACTGCATCATGCAGTAGTCAACAGCCCCGGAATCGAACCGGAACTGTTGATGTGGAATGAGATAGATTAATTATTAATCTCATTCAGGCAACTGTTACAGAGAGCATCGTATCTTCCAAAGGATGCACCATCGATAAGTTCCTCGTGATTACCATACAGCGTACCATCAACAAAACTGCCAATCTTATGACACTTATCACAACGAGAGTCTCCCTCGTGGTAGATAGCTTCAAAGAATTTGTAGCTATAACGACTCTGAACCTTGCCCGAGAATTCTACAGTAAAAAGTGGAAGATTTCCCTCAGCATCTTTGGAAATAACCTCAACAACTTTTACGAACTTAACAGCAACACCCTTACCGAGAAAGTACCAATGTTTTCTCAGCACATACAATGTGTCACCGACTTTTACTTTATTAGCTTCTGTTTTTCTCATGTTATTATTTACTCCTGTTTAATGAGAGGTCAGCGAGGGAATCGAACCCTCAGAAACACCAGTTTCTTGGCAACTACCAGCCCTGACCTTTGTTATTCATAAACAACAGGTATCGTCCACTAACTACCATTTACCATCAATTTGAGTCAGCTACTGTAGTCAAGGTTTATCTTCGTGATGCATATGTGCATTCTATCATCAATCTTCGTCATTAAACTTGTATGCTGGATGAACAGAGAGTGGTCTATCAAACCACTATACTATTGGTCAGTTAGTTTCTTATAATTCCGGGCACTTACTCCGACATCTCTATCGGTATCTTCTTCCGGTCGTCTCTCGTGGGTCACGCCTCTCGCCCTTGGGCAACCTTATTTATTCTACCTCAGTAGATTAGGTCACGATTGACATCAAGTTTTCAATGAACTGCTTTAATAAGCACCACCAAGTTACATACATAACAGGCTGAGACCTACAAATATATAAATAATATAATAATGTAGCACTCTGAGATATAATGCTGTCGTCAGTAATATGAGGGTAGCTACCGAATTACCGAGGATAGATGGGGGTAAGGGTGCTACGATTCAGGGTGGCTTCACACCGGGGGATGTGGTGCTGGTATGATGTGGTCGAATCCTCCTCGAAGTGAAACATTATATACATATTGTTGCACTCTCACTACTGTGTATGTGTAGCAATACCAACACATAGCACCATACATGATGATGGGCTGAGGCTGATGCATGGGCGTGGCATAAGCATAGGTAGGGGGTGGCATCCCACCCACCCGAAGGGAGCCCCCCCATGCCTTGTATATATATACAGCTCTTACACAAAACAGGTGAAATATTCTGGTTGACATAAGTTACACAATGGTGTTAAGATTGTATGTGTTTATCACGATAAAAAAGCACTTTAAAGAGTTATCCAAGCAGCAAGAGCACTACGAGAAGCTTTTAAACGAGGTATCTTCATTTCATCAAATGAGGGAACATCAGATAAACAGTATTGTAGACAGTTTTTTCGACAGATTTTCCAATAAAAGTGCCACAATGGGCATGAATGAGATAAAGAAAGTCATGTCAATATTTAACCAACCCAAAAAGAATGGAAATCAAGAAATTAATAAAGACGACTGACCTTTGTAATTTACTAGAGGTTACTCGCCAGACCATATATAGGTGGAGACAGGCAGGTATGCCTGTAGCCATAGATAACACAGCCGATTTACAGGGAAAGACGATTAGATACGATTGGGATGATGTCAGGAGGTGGTTAAACCGGAACAGGTGGAGTGATGACACTATTAATTACAGGGATGTTGGAGATGAGGATGATGGATTTGATTCTGACATACACGACCATTCGTTGGGTGCAGGATTTGCCCAGAAGGATTACAAATGAAGGTAAATAAATGATAATGGTTATTGCAGAACTTGAAGATGGTAGGGAAAAGATATTTGCCAAAGAAAACAAACCTATTCCATATGATTTAAATAAAACAAAAGATAGAAAATTTCTAAAAGATTATAAGAAGATGTTTATCCGGGATAGAAAAGCCTGTTATAATGGAGATTTAACTCTTATGGATAAGGTTTCTAACTTTGATAATGATGACAGAGTTTTTGTTAATAATTTAAAATACAAAAAATATGATAAAAACTTAGAGATTCCATTAAGAACATTTTCAATAGGATGGGTCAAATGAAAGAACCAAAATTTTACGCAAAGAAGAGGACAAAGTCTGGGGTATACATTACAATAGCAGAGGGAGACACTAGGGCTGAATTAATAGAGAGAATAAAGAGCGATTCAGAAACATACACTAAAAAAGAGAGAGTAAAACATGGCAAAGAGATTCACTGACACAGGTTTGTACGAGAAGGCATGGTTTCAGGAGTTACCTAATCAATACAAGTTATTTTGGGAATATATCACAAAGAAGTGTGACAACGCAGGATTTTGGAGCATTAACTTTGGGATGGTTGGTTACATACTAAGTGGTTTAAAGTTCACAGAGGGTGAAATACTAAAGGTTTTCAATGGAAGAATTGTTAAAATTGATGATGATAAATTTTTCATTCCCAAATTTATTAAATTTCAGCAAAAGGGTAGTGAGCTCAATAATTCCAATCTTGCACACCGACAAATTATCAAATTATTAGACGATAACGGCTTGTTGACCCCTGAAGGGGCTTGGAAGGGGCTTACAAGGGGCTTCGAAGGGGCTTCTAAGGGGCTTAGGTATAGTATAGTATATATTAGTATTAATAAAGAACCAAAAGAAAAGAAAATATATAAAAGAAAAGAGAACTTTGAAAAGAGTGTTTACAAAGAGGAGGGTCAATTAGATGGAGCGTATTAACAATTGTTACTATTGTGATGGTACAGGCTGGGTTCCTTGGGTTGAAGACCCGAACATTAAGAACAGTGTTTATCACATTACGAACATGGCTTGTAAGTGTTCTCGTGGTAAGGCAGTTGGGACACCTATGAAGAGATGGCATGGTGATAACAATCCACTCAGGATAGTTAAATACCCATTTGATGGTGGTGGTTTACAGTTCATGGATGGTGAAGAGGGTTTTAGTTACCCACAGGTAGCGACAAACCGAAAGAACGAGATGAATGTTAAATTAAGAGAGGAAAAAAAATTAGGGCAGCATGAACAACTTGAACAAGAAGGTGTTTTTAAGTAGGTTATTTTTGGTTGGCGAGACTAAAGATGTTGCCCTATGAATTTCAGGTTTAAGTTTTTACAACAACAAATCAGATTACATAGGAGAAACGAAATGAGTCATGGCAGGGAAATGGAGGCAGTTCACTGGAAGAGATTAAAAAGAGAATTTCCTTACAAGGGTTTAAACGACCCTGAGTACATTAAGGAGAAAAATATGTTTTTTCAGGAAAATGGAAATGGATGGTGGGTAAACGATGGTACAGGCTGGAAGGGTGATGAAGAAACCCCAATGCAAAAGCAAAGAAGGTATAGAAAGTTTGGTACAACAAAAAAACAATGAAATCAAGTTGCTGGTTTTGTGGTTCGGAGTTAATTTGGGGTGGTGATTTTACATATGAGGACTATGGTATGGAAGATGATGGTATAGTTGCAAATTTAAGTTGTTCGAGTAGCGAATGTGATACATACGCAGAATTTTATAACACAATTAAAAGAAAAGAGGAAGAAAATGTCAACAAATCTAAATAAGTGGGACAATGAGGGTCAGGGCAAGTTATGGAACAATGACAAAAAGGAGTCAGATAATCAGCCGGATTTTACTGGTAGTTTAGTGTTAAATGGTGTTAAGTACTCATTAGCTGCGTGGAATAATGTATCGAAGGCAGGAGACACTTACCTTGGACTCAGGATTAAAGAATGGGAAGACCGGGACGAAGAAAGTCCGAGTGAGGTTAAGACAGACCAAACCACTGGGATGTCAAAAGAGGAAATCAAAAACTTAATAGGAGATGCAAAACAGGAAACTGTTACTGATGATTTACCTTTTTAGTGGAGTTCAAAAAAGCTTTACTTGATGGTAAAAAATCTGAAAAAACAGTGCTTAATATCATTCAAAAAAAATACCCAAATGCTTTTATAAAAAGTGGGTATCATAAAGAATATGACATAAATATTCCAGAGATAAGTCAAACAGTAGAAGTAAAGAAAGATTTTAAGTCGCAAGAAACAGGTAATATTGTAGTAGAAATTGAAATGAATGGAGAACCTTCTGGACTGTCAACCACAACTGCTGATTGGTGGGTATTCCATACTAACCCTGAATGTTTAATATGGATTGCTCCTGAAACAATAAAAGAAATGTTGTTGATAGAAGAGTTTGGTACAGTTGAGTTTACAGGCAAGGGAGATGATGTAAGCAAAATTGCTTATTTAATTCCAGATAAATATTTTTTTTTCTATTGTTATAAGATGCAAAGAATAAAGAGTGAAGAATGAATACACATTCCAGCCACACGATGGAAAGCAGATTGAATTTCTACAATCAACAGCTAATTGGGTGTTTTATGGTGGAGCGAGGGGTGGTGGTAAGAGTTTTACACTTGCATGGAAAGCTGCACTAACACCGAGAAAATGGCATTATCTTTACAAGGGTGACAAGATAAGTGAAAAAGAAGCGAAATCACTTCGAGGTGATAATCAGCTGGTTGAAGCCCGGGTGGAAAAACTCAGTATCGATTACCCAGACTACATTGCGTTACTTGTCAGAAGAACTTATCCCCAACTTGAGAGGAATCTCAAGCCCGAATGTAACAAGCTATACAAGCTCTACAATGCCAGTTGGCAGGAGAGAAATAAATGTTACCTATTCCCAAGTGGAGCAAAGGTATATCTCGTACATTGTCAAGATAGACGAGCATTAGACAACTACATTGGAGGAAATTATAACTTCATCGGCATAGATGAAGCTAACCAGTTCCCAGAAACTTGGGTAGACGAGCTATCCACCAGTGTAAGAACCAGTAACAAAGAGCTTCCACCACAGATGTGTCTTACATCCAATCCGGGGAATATTGGACATATTTGGCTTAAAAAGAGATTTGTGGAAAGATGCCCACCAGTTCCGGTGGGTGATAAAGTATATAATAAAGAATTTGATGTTCATTATCAGAGATTTGATACCGGAAAGGTGTTTAAAGATGATGAAAAAATTACCTACCAATTTATCCCGGCAACAGTGTTTGATAATCCGACACTGACTAATAACGACCCCGGTTATGTAAGAAAGTTAAAGAAGTTAAATCCAATATTAAGAGCAATGTGGCTTGAGGGGAGATGGGATGTTTTTGCCGGGACATTTTTTGATAATTTTAATATAGTTCACCATGTAATCCCAAAGGAGAAGTTCACATATGGGAAACAGTTCACTAAAGAGACACATTCGCTGTATAGATTTTATGATTATGGGACAAAGAATCCATTTGTTTGTCTTTACGCTGCTGTTAACAGTGATGATGAGCTTATCATTTTTGATGAGATTACTGAAAGAGGTCTTTCAGCCAGTAAACAAGCCCAAAAGGTAATTGAATATTCATGGAAAAAATATAAACTTAAAACACCAGATTTTGATGATGATATTGCAGACCCAGCATATTGGGCAAAACATTCAGAAAAAGAGGGTATGTTATATTCTCCACAGATGTTTTATGGAGATGAGGGTATACATTTAAGCAAAGGGAACAATGACAGAAAATCCGGGGCAAAAGTGGTTTATGAGTGCTTTGAAGTACCTTTTAAAGGTAACGCAAAAATAAGAGTTACAGATAATTGCTTGAACTGTATAGAAACTATACCTAATTTACCAGCAGCTGAAAACGACCCTGAAGATATTGATACACATTCAGAAGACCATCATTATGATGCTCTTAGGTATGGAGCAACGAAACTACTTCAGGGAATAAGCGATGAAAATGAGAGTGAGAGAGGATGGCGTTCTAGAGTAAAAGATAGAGGAAACGATGGAATAGGAAACTGGAAAACTTTATAATTGGCAACATCATCCGATTGGTATAAAAGCCAAACATGGACTTTAGCTGACGAAGGTAACAAGTCGGGTGGGACATCCGGGGGAACCGGAGGAGAAACCACCACATCAGATAAAGTTTTAAAGGCATATAGGTTTGCTGTGAGAGCTTTCACAGATGCCAGAACTGCCTCCGAAAAAGCTGTTAGATATGTAAACAATAACTCATGGTCTAGCAGTGAGATATCAGCTGCACAAAAGCTGAAAAAACCCACCTTAAAATACAATATTATCGTACCCATAATTTCAACTCTTCAGGGTAACGAGCAGTTAAACAGAAGAAGTGCAAGTTTTAAACCTACCACAAGGGACAGCATAGATATTTGCGATATTATTCAGGGCAGATGGAACGCTCTTGTTGATAAGCATGATGTTGAGGATAAGTTACAGATTGCTTTCGTAGATGCTTTAAGTACGAGGGTAGGTGGTTGGATACAGCGAAGTTTTGAAATGACCAATGAAGGATACTTGGATTTTCACTACGAAGTATTGAACAACATGAGGGTGTTCCCAGACCCGGAAACAAAAGGTTCAGACTACAGGCTCGAAAAATGTCGTTGGATAATTAAAGAGGGTTGGGAACCCCTCTCGGTCATTAAAGAAAAGTATGGAATAAAGCCAGAAGAGTACAAAATTGTTGAAAAGGTAAACTGGTGGAACCAGTTAAGTCAGGTATTCCAGAGGTTTGCTAACAAAGAGTTTAGTTCTAATAACTCAGAGGGTTATGATAAAGAGAATGACCGATACAAGATTTTAGAGATGCAAGAAAGGGTCACCCGGAAGATGTACCGGATATTTGATGGTGAGAATTATATGAATCTTCCAAGGGGTGATTTTAATAAGATATCAAGCCAAAATCCAAACATACAGAAGATATCAGAGTTTGATGAGGACAGAATTCATGTAACTGCAATTATACCTCACTTTAGCAACGCAGTTGTTCTTGATACAGATATGCCAAACCCCACATCTAATTTTGATGTTTTCCCGGTTTTCTCTTATAATTACAATATGCAGGTTTCAGAGCAAACATCTCTTGTAGACCTTCTGATAGATGTTCAAGATGATGTAAACAAGGCAAAATCACAGGTGAGGGATTATGTGACACAGATATTGTCGGGTGGTATTTTCATTGATAAGCGAGAGAAAGAAACAGTTAAGAAATTAAAAACGCATGGCAATCAACCAAATCAAGTATACGAACTGAACAATCCACAACTCATGCCTCAGAAAATGCCACCCCAGACAGTTCCACCGGATATTTTAACAAACAGTGAGAATTCTTTTGCATATGCCCAGAGGGTCAGTTTAGTAAGTGAGGCAATGAAGGGTGAAACAGCGAGAAGTGGGGAATCGGGTGTATTGTTTGAGGCTAAGGTAGAGAGGGCAGCTGCTGCAATTAACCCATATTTTAAGAATCTTTCACGATTAAGAAAGGTAATTGCCGAGGATTTTCTGGACAATTTTGGATGGGTTTATTCTGAGGAAAATAGAATTGTAGAGACAAAGAACGAGGGTACTTTTGCAGAAGCAATTGTAAATCTTTCAATGGCAGGTAATACAATCAACAGTGTAAAAAATCCTTCGATATATGTTGAGCTTGATGAGGGTGATGAGAATGTTACCAACAAGGAAGAGAATTTTAACAAGATGTTGGCTATGGTAAATGTTATTGGTCAGATAAATCCAGCATTGGTTGATATCCAGACACTTGTGGAATATGCCCCAATTAAGGGTTCTGACAAGATGTTAGAGTTTATAACGAATATGCTTCAATCTCAATCTGAATCAGCACAAGAACAGGGTGATATAGAGAGAACAAAAGCTTTATTAGAAAATCAAAAGATTGAAAGAGGTATGATTACAGACGAAGAGAAACTTAGAATTGAGCATGACAAGGCGAACAAGCAAAAAGGAGCATCGTAATGTTGTTAAAGAAATATCAAAAAGGTGGGAAAGTAAAAAAGAAAAAGTCTAGTAAATATATCCCATGGGCTAAACATACAGGAGCAGGATACAAAGAAGATGTCACAATGATAGAGGGTGATAGGTCAATGCCAAAAGCTTTGGATGCAATTAAGCATAAGAGAGCTTTGGCGAGTTTTGGAAAAAAACATAAATTAATGAAAAAAGCAAAAGGTTTACAAACAGGTGGAAAAGTATTACAAAAACAATCCGGCAGGGAATATCGCAAAAGTTTAGAGAACGCTCCTGATTTAGAGAATGATTTGTGGGATAAGTTTATATCTGGTGGAAATATGGTTTTGCCACAATTAGTAAAAGAGCAGAGTGCCCGGGATGCAAAAGATAAAGCTCAAAAGATGGAAAAAATTGGTTTAAAAATGCCCAAGGCTGCTGGTGGCAGTTTACCCCTTGGTGAAGGTGGGAAGAAAAAGAAGAAAACTACTGATATGCCACATGGGGCGATGATGAAGGAAAGGGGTGTAGTGTTTAAGGGGAAAAAACAGATAAAACCTAAGTATAAAAAAGCACAATTATTAAAAAAATAAATGGCTAAAAAGAACACAGATACAGTTCCGGCAATGCTCACACCGGGTGAGGTTGTTTTGAACGCTAAGCAGCAGAAAAGGTTAGGGGAGCATTTTGGTATGTCAGCTGCTGAGGTTTTTAAGAAAATTGGAGTTCCGGGGTTTCAAGCTGGTGGAATAGCAAACACCCCAATTGTTGGTAAACAAAAGATTAGAAGGTCACCATTTCTTGCTCAAATGAGAGAACTGGTAAAGATGTCAAAGGGTGGTAAGGTTGGAAGTTCTAAACGCTCAGACATATACAGAGGTATTTATTTAGCTAAAATGAGGAACAGATAATGGAAGATAAAGCAGTAGAGTTAAATGTTGATAATATGGCTACAAAAGCTGACATGGCAGAAACTAAAGCCGAAAAGATTTTAGAGAGCAATACTGAACAGGTAGAGACACCTGAACAAAGTAGTATTGTTGAACAAGATGGAGAAATCTATCTTGTAGATGATTCAGCTGAATCGGAACCGGAAGCTACCCCAGATGATGGACAAGTAGCATCGGATAATCAGGAAGCAGAAGAAACATCCACTAAAGAGTATCCTGAAATGTATCAGGATAAAACACTCGATGAAGTTGTCGAGATGCACCAGAACGCTCAACGCAAAATCTCCGAACAGGGTGACGAGTTGGGTCAGTTGCGAAGTACAATCGAATCTAAACCAAAAGAGATGAATGAAAAAGAAGTGTTTAATCAGATATCTTCTGATGAAATACGCAATGCTCTACATGGTGAAAGGGATAAACTTAGCAATCTTGACCAGTACGACCCGGACTATAACGACCAGAAGGTTGTTGTGGACAACATGGAGAGGGATTTAATGATTAAAACCAGCGAAGAGGCAGTTCAGACCAGAATGAACGAATCGGATAATATTGCATTTATGCAGGAACAATCTGAACAGTTCAAACAGGATGGTGTTGAAATAAATGATGATGAATTCGGGCAGCTCACTGAACAGGCAATGAATTATACAACTAATGGTCGATTAGATGGAAATTCATACGCTAAGGCACTAATTGATGTATATGGCATGGATATGGTGACTAAGCATTATGCAGTTCAGGGAGAGCAAAAGGCGAGAAACGACATAGCCTCTGCATCAAATAAAGTCGTAGAGAGGGTAGATGTAACAGGTTCCGGCAAAAATGCCAAACTTGTACGATTAAACGATATGTCTTCACCCGAGCGTAGAAAGTTGTTGCAGAACTTATCTGACACAGATTTGAACAGGCTTGTCAAAAATATGAGTTAAACTAAAAGGAGAAAAATCTCATGGAATCAACACAATCCTTTATTGCGAATGTTGAAGTTCTAAACGAGAAGCTTCGAAGAGAATCTTGGTATAACACATTTTTCGCTAAATTTAGTGGCAATGTTGACATTAGCAAGGATGACAATGGTAACCCGAGTTATAAACCCTCTGGTAAACCAATTGAAATCCTAAATCAGTTCATTCAACAGGGACGAGATAATATGCTCATTCCTTTCCTGAAAAGGCTCACAGGTAGCCCAGTTATGGGTGATACTGTTCTTAAAGGAACTGGTGAAGACCAGACGATGAATTGGTTGCGTTCTTATGTTAACCAGACACGAAAGGCAGTGATGAAGAAATCCGGTTCTATGTCGGAGCAACGACAGAAGGTTTATAAACTCTATGAAGCAGCACAACCACAATTGTCAGAATGGGTATCCCAGTGGGAAAACCAATCTATTTTCCAGTCTTTTTATGAGGGTGTTTCACCCAATTTAAGTTATGGAACAAATAGTGATGGTTTAGGGTTAGCAAAACGCTATCATCCGAACTGGTATTCATTGACAGCCTCTGGTGTTATAACTGCTATTGGAACTGAAAAAGCATTTAAAACAAATGCACAGCTTGATGCATCTATTGTGCATGGTGGAGGAGCTACTGAAGCCGACACTGCTATGGATGCTGCAAGTCTAAGAGCGTTAAGGGTTAAATGTATGGAACTTAAAATACCTCAGATTGTGACCAAATCTGGTTATAAATTTTGGGTAATGGTAGTTCATCCAGCAACAATGGCTAAATTGTGGAATGATACTGCATTTCAGAATGCTCAAAGAGAAGCATGGTCTACAAGAATGCTTGAATCGCCAGAGCTGACTGGGGCTGTTGCTCACTATGCTGGATTCTGCCTGTATGAAGATATAGTTGGAATTCGTCAGTGGGGCAGCACTCATGTTGGTGTTGATGGATTGACAGGTTCGCTTATGGGTCAATCAACAGATAATAGGTTTGCAGCCAGTTCATTTGGTGCTTCTGGGCAAAGAATCTATAATTCAATCGTGTTTGGTAATTCTGCTGTTGGAAAAGGTGTTGCTGAAAATGTACACTATACTGACGAAGTTGATGACCACAAAAACACAATTGAGATTGGTGCAGCTATGATAAATGGCTATAACCGAGCTGATTTTGTTGCCGAAAGTGTTGCTGGTGATGGTACACTATCATCAACCACAGTATTCTCTAAGGGCAGTGCCACAGCACAAGAATATGCTACTGCAACTGCTGCTATCAACCAAAGTTCGCTAATTATAGCGTCTGAAGATGATTAGGAGGCATGAATAATGGCTACAAGCTTAAAATCTGCTGAACTTTGGAGAACTGTCGGTTCTCACGCACTCACAGCAACTCATAGTGGTAATGGTACAGCATCTGCATATTTACAAGGCAATCGCATTGTTTGTGATTTTACTGACCTTGGCAGTGGTGAAACTATTACCCTATCAGTACCATTTGATATGGAGCTGTGTGATATGTCGTTAAGAGTTACTAATGGTCAAAATGTTACTAGTAAAACACTAACATTGGGCAATGCAGGTTCTGCAATATCTGATGCTATAAGTATGGCAACTGATGTAGACTTGATTAGACCAAGCACTTGGGACTCTGATAATGTTGCATTTTCTAAGGGTGATGATGATATTAGACTTACTTCATCAGCCCATGCAGATGGCGATGCGAGAGTTATCATTGAAGTTATAGCAACCTAAAAAATCTGAAATCTGAGAGGTAATAGCTCAGTATAAAGACAAGGTTTGGGGAGGCTCGATACCTCCCCTGACCACTAAAAATATGGTAAATAATATTACATTTGATAAAATAAGTGACCTAACTGGTCAGAAAGGCGTAATAGGCGTAAATCTTGGAGGCTCTGCAAGAGTTAGAGATTCCCTTAATGTATTGAAAAACATCAAGACAGGACTGCTTGATGTGGACAATGTTAATATAGATGGGAACACTATAGGCTCTACTGATACAGATGGTGATTTAACTTTACAGGCTAATGGTACTGGAAAAGTACAAATTACCTCTGGGGATGATGCTCCATCCTTACTGGTAACCGGAGATGACCCTGATATTGCAGTAGATATTAATTCTAGTTCTGGTTTTAGTTTAGCTGAATATAGAATGAGTGTAGATGGGGTTCAAAAGGGACATATAGCATATGATAAGAATATTGGTGCAGTTAGAATAGTTACACATGGCACTGATGAAAATATAAATCTTGTACCTAATGGTGCAGGAAAAGTAGGAATTAATGATATTTCCCCAGATAATCAACTTCATGTAACAAATTCATCTGGAGTTGAAAAAGAGGTAGTTAAGCTTGAACAATTAGATGTTGATGAGCCTTTTATACTATTTACTGGGACATCTGGGAGCGATTCTACTAACTCTGTAAGTAGCGATACAACCTCAGATGCAAGTAAGTCTGGAGCTATTAAAGTAAGTATTAATGGTACAGATAGATGGATTAGATTTTATGCTGATGCATCTTAATTGAGATGAAACCAGAATATATAGACAAAAGATTTTAGTAATAATAAATTAACATAAAAGGAGAATTTTATGGCAAAAGTTATAGAAGGTGATATTAATCAAATATCATTTGGACAGGCAGGTTCTATTCATGTTGCAGGAACTACAGCAGTAACAACATCTATTGGTGTTTTTGTTGCTATAACATTTTTAGAAGATACTATTTTTGCTTCAGGTGCTGCTGGGTTAATTCCAGAGTCATCACAGAAATATCCAAGTTCAGATGGTGCGAGTACAGATATTGATTCTGATGGTGGTGTAGCTGTTGACAGTGAATCTTTTCCGGTTGGTGTTACCATATATGGCAGATGGACAGGATTCCAGTTGGCAAGTGGTAAAGTTATGGCATATGTAGGCTAGTATGCTGGGATTGGGTAGCAGTCTTGTAAAAGGAGGTTTTTCTCTTCTTTCCTATGTTAAGGATGGGCTTAAATTATTTATGCCTTATAAGAAAGGAGATGGCTCTCTCCAATTCGTAGGCACAGGTTCTACCAGTTTTGATGGTGATAATGATTATGTAAGTGTTGCTGATGACTCAACATTAAACTTTGGGACTGGTGCATTTACTATTACTGCTTGGATAAATCAAACT
>Ga0080013_1002068_pt1 | contig 24677 bp, 20 predicted proteins | sample ETNvirenome_6_85_FD_69236 | JGI IMG/M metagenome (GOLD analysis project Ga0080013, IMG submission 69236) | Marine viral communities from the Pacific Ocean - ETNP_6_85 (SPADES assembly) (version 2) | ecosystem: Environmental > Aquatic > Marine > Oceanic | place: Pacific Ocean | collected 2013-06-19
AGCATCTGCTTTTTCAACAACTTCTTCCTGGTCTTCGATTTCTGTTTGTAATTCTTCTATTTCATTAACCAAATCAATTTCATTTTCTTCCAATTCTTCAATTTCGGGGCCATCATATGATGTAGGTTGTTTATTCTCAATTAAACTTAATATCTCATTTTGTAATGTATTTCTAGATTCTTGTAATTGGTTCTCTGCTGTTTCTAAATCTAATATCTCATCTTGATTTTCTAATATAACATCATCTGATTTTTTTATTATACCACCAAAATCTGTTTTCTTATATTCTTTTAATTTTCCAGATGTTTCTTTTATTTCTTCCGCAGCTAACTGATATAACTGTTCAAATACAGTTGTGTCTAAAAATTGTGATAATAAGTCTTTTCTTTCTCTTTGTGATTTTTCTATAAAATTATTATTGTCTGCTTGGAGGGAAAATGCAGTTAAAATAAAGTCATCATATGTCCCTAAAAATCTTCTTATACTTTTATTTGTATCACTACGTTCTTCCCCATTTAAATTTTCTTTTTCATTATAAAAATTAACATTTACTTTAACATGGCCATGTTTTAGGGTCGTTCCAACCCTTTCTATAGTATATTCTATATTATTTAATTTAAATTTAAATATTCCTTTAAACCCTGCTTTTTTATTATTTAATACTTCTTTTGCTTTTCCTGTTTTACTACATTTATCAAATATAGTATATGTTATCGCATCTAATAAAGAAGATTTTCCAGTTGCGTTTGCTGCAAACAACCCTACTACATCTGACAATTTTGAGAAATCAATTTTATTTTTTTTACCATATGAAAACATATTTTCAAATTCAAATGATATTGGATACCACGTAACATTTCTAACAGATTCTAATATAGGTAATTTAGAATTCATCGTACGATTAATGTATCTAACTGTATCTACTTCTTCATCAGAAGCTTCTGGATAATTGATATCTACAAAATTAGTAATTAAATTATTTTGATATTCTACATCTCTAACATTTCCGATACTAATAGATCCATCGGAATTTTCACCATTATTATTAGTAGTTCGTTGAATTGAAATATCTTGTACTTTATATTTTTTTCTAACTGTTGCAATTAATTTTTTAATATCTGCTGCATCTGTATTATTAAATTTAATACGAATTCTAGGTTTATTTGGGATACGATGTGATGATTTTATTATATGGCCATTGTCTACTTCAAATGTAACATATCCATAATCATTATCAATTTCTACAAATTCGGCAGTTCTGTCAGGCAAGTCCCATACTAATATTCCATGATCTAATGCTTCGCCATGATTTTGTTGAATTAAACTTCCTGGATATCCTATAGTTTTTTCTTCATTTAAAAATTGTGCTGGTTTATGTATGTCACCTAATAATGTTAAATCATGACCTTCGAATAAATCGGTTGTTACATGTTCATTAAAAATTTCAAATCCAATATCAGTTTTGGCATTATGCACTGCGCCATGATGCAATGCAATTTTATATGCTCCTTGGAAATCTTTTGCTTTTATATAATGATCGGGTGCAATATCTACTGCCATATGATTAAATACGACTCCACCCAATTGATATAATCCATTTTCTTTTATAAAATGAATATTTGGATTTTTAACTACATCTAATATTGGAGATATTGCATCCATTCGATATAAATTATTTAAATTCATATCATGGTTGCCTAACATTACAATTGTAGGAATTTCAAATCCATTAAAAAATTTAGTTAACATGTTTATTAATTCTGGAGACATATCTAATTTAGAATGTACAATATCTCCGGTGACTACACATATACTTCTGGGTGTTGCATATTGTGCTAAATGTAAGAATAAATTTTCAAAAACTTCTTTATATTCTTTATGTCGTTTTAATGTTCTGATGTGTATATCAGATATATGAAATATCTTATCGATATGTTTTATATTTGGATTTAGATTTTTTATTTCCATATTAATTTCATTCGTAATTGCATCAACCGTTCAAATGAAAATGTTAACGTTTCAGCAATTAATTTACTTATTTTTTCAAATCCTAATTCATTTGGATCTTGATCTTTTACTTCTACAAAATATACATTTAAACCTTCTGCCATAAATTTTTCTGCTATTTGCAAAGAATTTTTTATTGCATCTTCATCCAAACATAAGTAGATATCTTTCACTCGTTCTTCTATAATTTTTTTCTGTAATTTTGGCTGTATAATTTTACCAAATAGTGGTATTGCATTTCTTTTAATTGTCATTGCATCAAACACTCCTTCGCATAATACAATTGGTTCTGCCCAATTAATTAACATTTCGAATCCTATAATATCTTTTGAAACTAATGGATTTTTGTGTTTATAAGAATCGCTTGAATAATATGCTCTGGATACAAAATAATTTAATTGTCCGTATTTATCATAACTTGGTACAATAACTTTACCAGAATACTTTCCAGATTCTGCATACCCTATTCTGTAACGAATTATATCAAATATAGTTATTCCTCGTTTTTTTAAATAATGCATTGCATTACGATAATCAGGAGTTTTTTTAGGAATCCATAATGGTATATACTCTTCTGGAATTTCTAATACTTCGTCTTTGGTTTCTGTTTTTGTGTCTCGGTATTTTGCAAATTGAATAATTTTACCCAATTGCTCAAATTTCTCTTTTGGGAGTTTTAATTGTCTAAATAAAGATACAATTGTTCTACCTTTTCTATCAGATATCCAACAATGCCATGGATTTTGGCCTTCGGAATTAGTATTTAACTGTATTTCTAATTTGGGCTTATAATGAGAAGTAAATGGCGAAAAAAATGCGATGTTATCTCCAGATGTTGGTTTGCCTTTACCTAAAACAGATTCTAATAATTGAAGTAATTTAAGATTCTTCATAATTAATATATTATATGAAAAAAATGTAAGAAATCAAAGAATCTGGCTACAATTCTGGTTAGATACATTAATGAATATATTCATATTTCATAACCGATCTAACGATCATCATTTATTAACATTACATTAAAATGATAATCATTATATTAAATATAATAGAAAATAATGAATTTTTTTCACAAATCCAACCTAATAGACTAAAAAGTTTTTTGGATTGTTTGCTTTTTCTCCCCTGCGTAAACATTCTGTTAACCACTCTTTTGGTATATCCTTCTTTGCAATGTGTTTTATGCCCAATTTCTTGGCATATATTCCATACGTTGTTTTGCTATTTTTTGATATTTTTTGGTTTGGATTTTGAAATACCATTCTCAAATCAACTCCTGGATTGGAAGCTAATATATGTTTCATTTTCCTTCTATCAATAGTAGTCCACCTGCCTTTAGTTTCTATATACATAGTACCTCCAGTTTTCTTTTTAAATATAAAATCGGGTGTATATTTTGCATCTCGTTGTGGTACTATGTATTCTAATTTTTCAGTTTCGTAATTTACTGGATATTTTGCTTCTTTAATTTGATTTGCAACTGTTAATTCTAATCCAGATTTATAACCGTATTTATATGCCGCTTGGCGTTTTTTACTACCAGCAGTATGCCAATGATTTTTTTTCATATTAATTTAAATTCAATTGGTTTCCACATCAAATTCAGGATCAGCTGAAAAAGATAACGCAATTTCAAATATTGGATGTGTAATCTCCCAATAAACCGTATGATTCACCAATTCTGTTATTTCTTCATAAATAGAATCATTACCGTATCGAAGAGCATTCATAACATTTATAGCTTGTTTTTCATGATCTTTAAGTTTTAAGTTATTTTCGGCCTTGCCGACAGCTTTAGCTCGAAGAAATTCTTTCGAACCATATTTTTTCCACCACAAATCTCTAGCCAAAGCGGAATTATCCAGTCCGTACCAAGGGCCTTGTACACCTTTACTTTTAAATAATTTCTGAGCATTTGATCCGGCAGTACCCAGGTTTTGCCAAAAGGTTTGTATCTCGTTGGAAATTGTTACTAATTTATCCCAAATATTTAATTGATAATCAATAGCCAGTCGCTTATCCCAGCCTTCGGGGAGATTATCAACATCATAGCCTGCGTCTGTATATTTCTCCCAGGCATCTACTTCATCTCCCGTTAATCTTTTTTCTCTTTTAGTTACCCATTTTAGATGTTCATTTTTATCATCTAATTGATTTGTGGCGTCTACAATCTTGATTAACGTTCTCGGTGTAAGGTATCCTTGTCTATCGGTGGTTTTTTCGTCCCATACAAATGTATCAGCACCTTCTTTTGATTCTAAATAAGGAATAAGTGTATTTATCATAAAGTCATGATCCCAGTCTATTTGATCACCATTTTGAAACATTGCATCATACTTACAATCAACACAATCAGTTTTTTGTTCTTGTAGATATTTTTTAAACAATTGTTTTTTAGTTAATGTTTTTATTTCTGTTAATTTCATCATATATACCTTATTTTATATAAATATATGTTAATACATTTTTAAGTGGATTACTTCTTTGGAACACATTTCTGCCTGATTTCACTCCATGTATAGTTAGGATCTGCATTACATTCTGCCTTTGTAACCGGCACCTTATCATGGTCTATTTCTGATTCTTCTTCGGGTGGCGGTTGAACTTTTTTTACAACTGGAACACATTTATTCCTAGCGACACTCCATTTCCAATCAGGACCTATACATTCTTCTTTAGTTTGTGGTACTGATTCTTCTTCGGGTTCATCCTTTTTTGGTGGTATACATTTATTCCTGGTAATACTCCACGTATACCCTTTTTCTGCCAAAGCATCACACGCTTTTTTAGCTGCAGCTAGTTTCTTTGCTTTATCAATGCGCATCATTTCTGGTGTTACTAACTCATATTTACCATTTTTAAATAAATATATTTTCCCTTCATTTGAGGATCCTTGTTTGGTATTTTTATAATACTTCCCGTTTTCAGCATCAGCTGCAACAGGCGGCACTCCTTCTTCAGTGTTCCCTGTAAAAGGATTTTTTAAAGTCCCGTCTCCTTTTATCTTTTTGACCTTAACTTCTTTATCTTTCTCCTTAGTGTCTTTAGGTTTATCAACCTTCTTTATAATATCTGCTTCAGAATTTATTACATGTTCCGGATGATCCCAAAATTTATCATATGTTTCTTGACCCCATTCTCCATCTATTTTTACTTTATTTTCTTTTTGCCATTGTTTTAGATATGCTTCCAATTTTTTATCAAATGGCTCCGTTAACTCATCTTCTTTCCAATAATTTCCTAAAAGTTGTCTTAGATACATTACTATTGGGCCTTTATGTCCAATCCTGAATGATGTCGGGCCGATATTTACAAGTAATACGTGTTGTTTCCTAATAAATGAATCTTCGAATTTTTTTTGATACTGTTCTTGTTCCTTTTCACTAGCAATTTTTCTTGTAAATTTTAAAAAGTCTTCTAAATTATATATTTTATGATTATAATTGCCGTAATTCATTGAATACATATCCTGAAGATTGTATTTTTTAAATATCTCACTTGTATTCTTTTCGTTAAGAACTACAACATACATTTTAATTGAAATGCTTTTGCCTTTTTGTACAGGAGTAGCATTAGTATCAAGTATTATTAAATTATAGGCATCTATAGTTCCAACATCAATATAATCGATTATATTTTTGACAATAAACTGCAATTCTGCTGAATTTTGTTGAGAAATAGCTTTTTCAGCATCTTCTTCCTTTTTGTATTTAATAATTACATCTACTAATCCTTTAAATTGGATTTTCTTCCAAACTCCTGTTAATAACGCTTTTTTTTCTGCACCAGGAAATTTAGCACCCGAATCTAATTTCAATTTAAATTGTACAATGCCGAAGTTATTTTCTGCGGCCGACCAGACTTCTTTTTTTTCTAATAATATTTCTTTAAGTTTCATCATCAATTTCTTTTATAATAATAAATATAACTTACCAATCAATCATTACTAAATTTCCGTTCCACGTCATTAGGTTGTCTGGTTTAAAATCTAATGACACATCTAAGTCTCCAATACCTGTCTTTTTTACCTGTCCTTCTAATGCTCTTAAGAAGCTAACTAATGTTGGATGTGTGTCACGAGCGCCATCTGCATTTAAATAATCAAAAATGCTTGTTTCGCCACTAGGTCGATCGGTTTGTTGTCTTGTAAATTCTTTAAATCTTTCATAAAATTTTTCAATTTCATGTTTCATTGCAGGTGGCAATTCTTCTGCTTTATTCATAACATACATACTTTTTTTACTATCCGAATAAAGTACTGGAATAAATGCATTAAATTCTCCATATCTGCCTACAATTACATCTGCAACGGCTGTTTCATCTGGTTCTGTTGTTATTTTAAAAAGAAGATCTTCATCGTTTAAACGATAAACCTTTCCATTATCTCCTCTTTTAAAAAAAGAATATTCTTTATTTTTAATTTTATTCAATAGCCTGTCTGCTTCATCTTTAGCTATTTCATTTAATATATTTTTTAATGTTATCATATTTTAGGTTTTTAATTTATCAAACCAAGAATTCTTCATTTTTTTAATATTTCCTGTTTCAAGGAATTGTGCTCCTCTATACGATTGAGAACGTAATCCTTATGGGATACAGATATCAAAGGTTTTACATTAAATATCGATTTCAGTTTTGGTGGTTTTGGTCTATCCAAATCTATAGATATCAAAAAATTCATATCAATATCATTTCGTTTTTTAATAGGAGTACCTAATTTGCCAATTGCTAATAATTGACCATAATCATTATATAATCCAATTGTAGTAATATATGGAGTAAAATCACTACCGGTAGCAAAAGCTTTTAAATCTTGATCGTTGTCTTTTAATAAAGTAACATTTTGAGAAACATTAAAATCTCCTGCATCTATGCGTGTTAATACTGAATGTTCAAATAAACTAATAGTACTATTATAACTAGATGTATATGATGCAGTAATAACATTATCATATCGGTAATCTGGACTTGATATTACTACTAATCCTTGTTTAGTAAAAACATTTCCTACTCGATTTGTTTGTAACATTCCGCCGCCCTCACTACGATCTGCTAAAGATGTAATTTCTGCTTGCGTAAGTGACTTATTAAATATTCTAATTTCATCAAGATCTCCGTGTAAATTACGAGTATTGGTGTTATAACCACCAATTTTTAGCGGATATGTATTATCAATACGAGCAGAAGCAGTAAATGGCGTAAGTGTATCTGCTAATAATAAATTCGAACTCACAGAAGAATGTAATGTTGCATTTATATACATTTGCAAACTACTTCCTGTTTTTTGACACAAAACATGTTGCCAACTACCAGTTACTAATGCAGAAGATGAAATATTAGCTGTATATTCTGTACTGCCAGCTGCTGAAAATAATAATTGATTACTTCCACTTAATTCTATTTTAAATGGATATTGTGGAGTAACAGATCCTGTAACTTTTCCTAAAATTAATTCTGGATAAGCGCTTACATTTGATCCGCTTCCAATGAAAAATGAAATCGCATAATCATGATCTCGATCATAATATCCATCTAACAATGTTTTCTCAAAATACCCAGACCCAGATAATCTAGCCGCAAAACCAATATTACCATATAATCCATTACTAGTATTTACTCCATTTATATAAGTAGCTCCTGATGCTGTTGCATACATAGTAATTCTACTAGTATCAAAATATTCATTATATCCTTCATAAAACATTTCATTGCCAGGAAACGAACCAGTATCAATTGTTGTATCGTATATATTTCCGTACCGATCAGATTTTAAATGCACAGATCCGGTATATGTAAATGAAGTTGGCTTAATAGATTCACCGAATTTTATTTGAGGAATACTAAATACAGATGCAGTTATATATAAAAATTTAGAAGTCCTAGTTAAATCAGTAGGTCCATGGGTTTTACTAGGTTCGGCTTTTCTTTTATAATATAATTGATTTATAGAGTAATATATTGAAAATTGATATGAGCCATCTGAATTAATAGCGTCGTTGAATGTTACACTACTTGATATATCAGGAAATCCAGAAACATAAATTCCTTGTAATTGTTTATATCCATCAGCCATGGCACTAGATGAATCAAATGTGAATTGTTTAAATGCCTGAAATGGATTAACTTTATAATCAACCGGGTTGACTTTTTTCAGTACCGATGGATATAATCCTTTATATGTTGTTATATCATCTGCCATAGTTTAATAACTCCCTACTATACTTTTTATATAAATATGATAGGCTGTTAACAATGATAAAAACTAAAAATTTAATTTAACTTTAACCAGCGCTTCTCTAGAAAATGTTTTTAAAAGTGGTTTACTTAATTTTGCAACTGCTAATAATTCTTGTTGATCATTATATAAACCAACTGTAGTAACATATGTTTTAGGATCTCCTACGAAACTAGTTTGGGAAAATGCACCAACACTACCAGTAGTAAATGATGGATTATTAGAAAAATTAAATTCTCCATTTTTAATTCTAACAAAATAATGTGTACTAGTAATTTTTTCTTGATTCCTTGCTTCGAAACCAGCTGCAGACGATCCATATGATCCAGATATAGAATGGAATAATAAGAAATGATTATCTCCTTCTGCAGTTGCTGCACTCGATGCACTTAAATTTGTTGCAAATGATAAATCCTGGTCTAACATTTTCCCATCTAATATCATTGTTCCATATTGTGGATAAAATAATCCATAATAAATTGGACTTGTTGGTGTATACACGCCATTGTCGATACTTCCAGATACAATATTATAAACATTGCCTGTTGATCCAACAGTTGCACTAGCTACACTAGAATCATCAATTAACGTTAATGTTTTCCCGGCTACTGCTACGGATCCTGTTGCATTTTGATCATGTGATGTAATAGTAGTTAATGGCAATTGCCAATTTCCGGCATCCAATTGTTCTTTTACTCGATTTCGTTGAACATTAACTGCATATATAGAATCAGTACTTCCAGAACCGGCCGTTGTAAATCGAGTATCATTTGGTTCTAATAATAATTGTTTATATTGAGCATATACAGCTTTTGAAGCAGGATCTTCTTGAGTTCCTAATGCAGATGATCCACTTCCTACTGCATTTCCATATGCACATGCAAATTGCACAGCTGAACCTGTTAACCCTGGATTTTTTTGATATATATTAATATAATATCTTCTTTGAGATGTAGTTTCTACAGATGATGTATAATATGTACTTAACGATCCTACATTATCACTCCACAATCCTGCTGTAATTACAGCCGTTTGATTATCAACAATATCATTGACAAAATCAAATCTTGAATATGTTCTTCCTGATTTTGATAATGTTTGTGCTTGTTGCATTGCTGAAATCATTTCATTTGCTTTAGCTTGAGCTAATGCTTCCACTTGAGCCGTTGTAACATTGCTAGTTGTACCCCCAGGTACCTGGTCTTCTATCACTTTCGCTAATTTAGCGGGGTTGGAGTCTTCATATGATGCATATGATCTTCCTTTAGGAGGCAATGAGTGCCGAGGAAGTTGTTTTAATGTTTTAATAAATTTATTTAATATCATATTATTTGCCTATTATTTTTTCTTATATAGTATTCGTAGTTACCTTTTTAACAATTAAATTAATAGTAGTACTTCCACCAGTTTCATTTCCAATAATTGTTATTGTAGTAGTTTTATCTTCAATCATTTGCGTCTTGGCTGATATCTGGAACTCAAATCCAGCAACTGCAACACTTTGTGCATCTTCATTATCTCCGATAAATCTCGGAGCAGTCGGAAGTACAGAATTTTGTAACGGTCTTGTTACTGTAATTGCAGCTACATCACTGTTTCCTAATATAGCTGTATATCCAAATGTTCCATTACCACCATTTAAATTACTAGTATTTGGAGAAATGATACTACTATCCCCAGGGGCTAATAATGTTATACTAGTATTACCAACTGTAACAACTGGAATTTGAGTTGTTTGTTTTGGAAGTGTTACTAATTTATATTTTAATGCTTGAGTCTCATCTGGAATAGCTTCTGTTAAAGGCATATTTTCTATAATAACCCCATAATAATCTGTTCCTAATGGATGATTTACATTCCATAACCCGTAGTCGACTTCATCATCGCCTACAGCAAATTGCGTAATGTTAAACGCATTAGCTCCACGTGCTAATAATTCACGTCCTTTTATAGTTAATATTGCATCGACCGTAACCGAACTATTGTCTAAATATCCCATTCTAGTATCCTTATTTTAAAATAAATATTACGTATGTAAATTTATGTGTGTTTTATTTATTTGGATTTTTAAATTTATTTTTTAATTTTGTAATTATATTTTTAGTAAATTTATTACTATCTAATGTAAGTCCTCCTTGTTGACTAGCTGGCTGTGTTATTATTTGATTTGGATTTACTTCAATATATTCTACAACCGGTCCGCCATCAACTGTATCTGGTGAATTAATATTAAAATCTGGACTGGTCATTTTACATCCATTATATCTTAAATCAGCTAAACTCAACGGCAAATAATCTTGAAATTGTGCCGGAGCATAATTATAAAAAGATGAAGTAACATCCGTAGTAATTCCATATGGGCCTCCTCCATAACTTCCTCCACCATATATTATTCCACCTGATGATGAATAACTAAAAGACACAGATGTTAAAATTTCTCTAAATTCAGATAATCTACTCCCTGTTATTGTTGGTAATATTGCCTCACACGTCCAAAAAGGAGTTGTTACTGCTAACCACCCACTTCCAGACCTAATTAATTCTGGATAACAATATGTCATTCCATCATATCGTTTTGCAACGCTACTTGTTAAATATGCAGTTAACTGCTCATCATCTGCTGCAGATGCTGATGGAGCCGTTTGAAAATATTCAGCATTATATACATCATAACTACCAGTAACAGTATTAGTAAATGCTAATAATTCACTATTATATGATTTTAAAGATCTTTCAATCTGTGGTAATGTTGCATTTTTACTTCGTTCTAATATATTTGGTTGTATTAATAATCCAGTAAATTCATCTGCCCGTGCTGGTAATAATTGTTCTAATTGTCGGAAAAATGATAAATCAAACAATGAAAAGATTCTTAAATATGCATTAATATCATTTTTTGTATTATATTTTTTCCAATAATTATTAGCTTGTTGTATTAATTGAGGATATGCATTTTGAGTTTGATCTGCTGGATCTCCAATATAATCATCTAAACTTTGAAATCCTAATTGCGCAATAATATCTTCATTAACCATTGTTTGTGGAGAAAAATATACTCCCAATTTTTTACTATCTAATGGAGCTTTATCAAATTGGCTTCGTTCTGCCCTAGTTAAAAAATCTAACGATCCAACCAATTCGTTTGCTTCTAATCTTATTTTATTATCATCAAACGTTCCTGCTCCTAGTGATATTCCATCAAAATAATATGTTTCTTCTAAAGAATCATATGGTGTAGCATTAGTCCAACTAGCAAATGATGCAGTTACTCCAGATTGTTTTGGTTCTACTCCATATAAACTACTAGTTAATGTATGATTTATTTTTTGTGTTAATGGTACTCTAAAAAATAATTCATTATATGCATCTACATTTCCATCATATGCTGCCGGAGCTTTTGTGTGATTTTCAATAGGAGATGTATCTAATGAAGTATTCCATAATCTTAATTCTTGTAATTCTCCCTCTAATCTTACAGCCCCAGTACTTGTGCCTCCTAATGTAACAGCTTTGGCATGCAATCCTGCAGGAAAACTAACCGGTGAAGATGCTGTTACAGATGCTACAATTTTTCCATATTTAGATTTTTTTGCAACTAATTCTAAATTAGATCCACTAGTACGAAGTACTGTATTTACCCAAGTTCCATCAAAACATTCAATATCTGCAGATGCTGTACCATTAATTCTTACAGTTCCTAAAGTTCCTCTAGTATAATCGACTGTAACATTATTAGTTCCAACTGTATATAAGTGCATTGTATTAGACATCGTTGGATTAGTTAATACATTATCCGTACGGAATCTTAATTCTACACTATTAAGTGTGTCACTAACTCCACCGTAAAAAACACGAACTGTGCCAGCTGGATTTGTAATTAAATCTAATGCATAATCAAAATTAAGTTTTTCGTATATAGGTGCTCTATCAATCCTAGGTCCTCCATACTCTTTAATGGTGATCATAGATTGAGGAATTCCATAACAAGCTAATAATGCCTGTATACTTCGTTTGGTTCCTTTTGATTTCAACATCCCCGGAATATTATTAACAATTCGGCGCCAAACATGGTATGTCATATCTCGACCAGGAAGTGATGGTTCACCAACAGAATTAGATCCTGTTAAAGGAACTCCGGCTTCATTAGTTCCTAGTACATATTCCCATAAATTTTGATATTGATTACCATCTGTTAAATGCCAACCAAATTGTTTTGCGACTGAATATAATAATTCATTTGGCATACCGATTTTAGGATTATGTTCTCGTTTGTTAATTTTAGTCATTTCATTAATGTATGTATATAATATATCATAATGTTGACCTAACACATTAACAAATGATTCCAGGCCTGTATTGTTTGTATCTAACCGAATAAACATCGGAATTGCTTTGTATAATAAATTAACATTCTGAGTATCATACAAACTGGCCGTTGCTGATAACTGATTATACCAATTACCAAATTGGCTACTAGTTATTGGATATAAAGTGTATGGGTATGTACTATTAGATTTAGGGGCGGGTGTTATATAACTACCTGTTATACGTAATACATTTGGATCAATCGAAGGTATTTCATTACTAAATAATCCAGATGATGAATCATAATATAAGAATTTTTCAAATAAATCAAACCCACCAATTAATCGTTTTTTATTAGTTTCATAATCAATTGCATTTGTTACAGCAACACTTCCAGATAAAGTAGTAAGGCTTGCAGATTGAGCTGCATATGTTTCTAATAATTGTAATTTATATTTAAAATTATCAACTCTTTCAGCTGCAGAACTATAAAAAATAAAATTATTAAAATCTGTATAATCTATATTAAGTTTCACCCCAGATAGACTACCAGAAAAATATGCATCTACAATTTCTTGCGATGTTTGTACTGAAGATCCTAATAAATCATTCCAGTTTTGTAAATTTGTTTCTGAAGAAATATATGTCTTGTTATATGCATTCCAATTTGGACCTGATAGATCATTAAATGCGGCTAATGATGCAAAAGAATATATTACTACATTATCTACATATGGATATTTATTTTCTTGGACAACCCAACATTTAAAATCAGTTTCTATAGATGTGTCTATAGGATTAAGTAACTTTACATATAAATACTCTCCAATTACAACGCTATTAACAAATTGAAAACATTGATTCTTACTAAAATTTAATAAATACGTATTAGCATTTCCAAATTTTGTAGTTAAATTAACTGTATTTATAAATGTATTTATTTCTTGAAGAAATTGAGAATTTGTTTTGTCTATTGCCTTTAATCTAATTTCTGTTTTATCTGGTGATATTTTATCAACTTTAAGATGTTGAATGCCATAATTGCCAATACAATTTTTAAAGAAATTTATAACAAATCTATAATTTCCTGCTGTTAATTTTAAATCGTCGAATTGCTTAAATAAATTAATATTGATATTCGAAGAATTAAACCGTATTTCTTTGTTTGTATCTTTATCTATAAACGAATATTGTGGGGTTGAATGACATTGTATTGCATGGTCTCCTGTAATCCACGTCTCGTTTGCATATATATGTAACTCGGTATTATTGTTAGTGCCAATCATACCTGGATTGAAGTCAATCCTGTTATTAGGAAACGTTAACAGCGCTTGGGCTTTTTTCGAAAGTCGCTTAGCAGACACTGATTTGTCAGCGCTTAATATTTCATCGATATTTGTATATTGTGTTAACATATATTAATTAGACCCCTACTTCATCTGAAGAAATAAGATCTCCACATTCTCCTCCATTATTCGTATAATCACTTCCTACCAAAGTTTGGCCTAAAGAATTACAACAACTATCTTGTCGTTTATACCCAGGAAGGTCGATTAATATAGAAGCGAATACTCCATCACTTGGGAATCCAGACATACCATTTGAGGCTTCTAATTCGGTAATCGAATAATATTGATTTTCATCCCATTTATAATCACAATATTTAGTTGCTTCCTCAGCCTCCTTGTGTGCTTTGCCTTTATTTAATATTTTGAAGTGGTACTGCTTCTCTGTTTTGGTAATTTTTCTTCCAATTGCTACTTCAAAATAGATAGTGATGTTTCCTTTTATTTGTCTTGTTCCATCGGGCAATGTATCCATTTTGCCACGTCTTTCTAATATATCGTATATATCGTCTAATCCTAATATCCACCCATCATATTCTGACTCACCATCAACAGGTATTACTGCATAACCTGAATTTGGATTATATGAACCATCAGCTTGTAATAAATGGGTTATATTTTCGCCTTCTACACTTAACATCATTACATCATTAGTAAATGTTTTCGTGGTCTCATACCATTTTTGTATTTTATTGGGTTGTCTACCAGAAGGATCAATTACGTTTGAAACATATGCAAATCCTAACTCTTCTTCTACTTCTGAGTCTTGTCTTCCTTCTAGACTGAGACTGTCACGATCATCACTGAAGCCTATATAATTATTCCAAGGGTTTAGATCCCTAACAACAAATTCTTGAGTTCTTACAATTGGAGCTTCGGCCGTGCAATCTTTAAGAGGTTTTGTATTCTCCTTTACCATTACCCAACCAGTTACAGGTCCATGAGATTCAAATCTTAAGTCACCTAAGGCATAATCATCAACTGCATCTATTCCAACAAATGTATAATGGAGGCTACTATATATATTTCCTTCTGGAAATGCTTCTTCTGGTAGATATCGCAGGCCCTCTGGGTATCCTGCAAGTACCGTTCTTCCAAGTACTTGATAAGTAAGCTTATGATATCCGGATGGCTGGCCATCGGTTGTAGAACTATAATTATTTTCTCCATAATCTTTTCCAGGGATCGTACCATCAATATTATTAAATGGTGGTAATCCACGTTTTAATGCCCAAGTATTACTACCTGGCCAAATGCCCCAGGGTCGTCTTTCTCCCCCAATGATAATAAAATATGTATGTCCTTCTCGAATCATTCGACCTTCATATGGATCATATGAAAACCCCAACCCCAAATCTACATTTATATCACCGATTGTCGTAGTAGTAGCAGGAAATTTAAAAAATTTAAATTGTGTATCAACTACTTGTATAAAAGACTTATTAGATATATTTTCAATTGATGGTTCTATAAGTAATAATTGATTTGTATCTGGTTCATTTGGCTTAGGTTCTTGTAATTTTATATTACCTGCAGGATCACGCTGTATTATAGAGGAATTATTTGACATATAAGTCAAGCCATTAATTATATAAGGTTGTTGAATTTGTTGAGAAATTGGATCAGGAGGTGGCGGATCTGCAAGATCTGCCAGTTGTAGCTGCTGCGGCATTTCTTCGAAATTACTTGCTCCGGCTAAATTACCCACACCAGCTAAATTACCCGCACCAGCTAAATTACCCGCACCAGCTAAATTGTCATCTGTTGTTATATCTGTATATGGCATTAAAATATTCCTTATCTAACTACTTTAAAAAAGAATTCATCTTCAATATAATTTTCCATAAAGCCATCTATAACTTTAAATTCAAGACGATAATATCTTTCTGGCATTAATCCACTCATATCTACATAAACAAAATTACCCGTACTATCACAGCTTACTTTAGTATAGTCAATATCATATGGAATTATTACTTCATCAGTTGCTGCATCTCGTAGAGAATATAAAGTATTACTCGGCAAATATTTTACAGTAGTAAATGGAAATTTATTTGTTGGAGATTTTTGTGGATATTTATCTCGAGCATATATTCGAATTTTTGTAACAGCTGTATCTTTATATTCTTTTTTTAATTGTGTATAAACAGTATATGAATCAGAATCATATGCAGATAATGATCCTGTTACAAAACTAGATTTATCAAAATACATTGTTAATCTAGGAACATATATAGTATGTGTTTCTCTACTAAAAAATCTAACATATCCAGATACGGCCGTATCTTCTTCGTCTGCATCTGAAAATTTAAGTATAAATCCATAATTTGGAATAGTAAATCCACCAGATCCATTAATCCACGTTTTTACTGCTCCTGTGACATCCATATTAACATCTGTCGGCCTATAGCTAAAAGATTCAGATATATTCATACCTGGCTGATCAAAGAATGATTGTGAATAAAAACTAGCGCTATATATCCCAGACCCAGATTGATATAACCAGCTGCCCCCTTTTCCAGATCCTGATATATATAAGCTACTAGCAGATCGTATATCACTAGCATTCACAGTAAATGTCAAATTTGTACCGCCACTATTTGTAGCGCCTAAAGATCCGGTAGGAAATATTATAGTATCATTTATATTAAAAGAACCAGTTGCTGAAACTACTGTAGCGGTAGTAAAACTCGATGTAGTATCTAATACTATAGATGCAGTAACATTTGTGTTAGAAGAACTAACAACGAATGTTCCTGGTGCGCTGCCGGTTGCATTAAATGAACTAGCATTTGATAATTTTACTAAAGATCCTGCTGTTGGAACAGGAAATTGTATATATTGACTTCCAGATGTCCAATAATATGAACCAGATTTAGGATTATCCCATGTAACACCATCTGTAACTGCGGTTGATACATTTGCCAGGCCTGTGCCATTAGTCCAATCATCTCCAACTATATTTGCGTCAATGGTATAATTTGATGGTAAATTTTTTGCATGAGATGTATATAATTGTAACACAAATTTACAATCATCGAGGTCTACACTATATTTTGTTAATGCTGAATTTACATCTGCCATATCAAATTTGATAACAGACCTGGATTTATAATAATAACTACCAGAATCACCTAATCTTTTTCCTACTTCTAGTATTTCATCTAAGCCTGTATTATAGGTAGGTAATGACTCATATAATGTTGCATCTTTTTCTGGATATATTATTTTAAACATTTTTTTTCTTCTTCAATAATTAATTTTTTTATTTATCAATGTCGCACCAATACATCTAAATTATGGTATAGATGTTACCTGGGTCTCAACAGCTGATATTATTCCATTAACATACCAACGAACCCCATCACATATAAGTGTAAATTGATCTCCCTTTTTTGCCGCACCAGCCTCTATTCCGACCCCATCAGAAGAATCAAATGAAATTGTATAATCATAACATGCAATACGCGTAACTATAACTGTAGAATCATCGCCATCTGCTCTTTGAAAAAATAATCCTGCATGGGTTGATGCATCATGTTGTACAACGATCGTTATCGATGCGCCAGTAGCATATGCTGCTTCAACCAATGGCAATTTGAATATAATACCATTATTGGATCCATCAGTACGTAAATCTACCGAGATCAGATTACGCATCATTACCCATGATTCTAGATCTTCAGACCCCAAATCTATAGTTTCATTTCCGTCGTCACCATTTATTACTGTATTTCGAGCTCGCACAAATCTAAGGTTGCCGGATTCATTAACCGACCAATTATCAGCTTCAATTGTTAAAGGACTGGATCCTGAAATATGACTAAATGATCCTGTTGCAGCAGTTATAGTTCCAGGGAATCCATCTTCAGCTACTACCTCTAATTCTGAAGCTGGGGTATTTGTATTAATTCCAACTCTTGCATTACTGCAGTCAAATTGCATAAGATAATTTTTGGATCCATGATCACTGCCCCAAGGAGTCCAAAAATTTAATCCATTTCCTGAATATTGAACCCCAAATTGCTTCGTGCCTGGATTATCTTCATCAGTCCAAAATAAACCAGAGTTACCACTATTTTGATGGATAACTATAGATTCTGATACTTCTATACCTGGTGTGCTTGCTGCAACCATATCTGGTGGTACCCCTACTAATACACTTCCTGTTATATTTAATGAACCTGATAGAGTTATATCATAAGCCTCTGTACCAGTTAAAGCATCGATACTTTGTGATACGTGCCAAGATTGTACTGTTTGTGAAGTTACAATCCCAGATTTTGATAATTTTTTTGCCATAATTTATTTCATTTCTTTAATTTGATACTACTCGTCCTTTTATATCTTGATTAGGAAATTTAACTTCAAATATACTAGGATCTAATGATGGATAAACAATTCCATTTCTAGTAGCTGTTTCTAAATCATATACATTTCCAGAATAATTTAAACTAGTTTTATATAAATTATTAAATTTAACTCCTATTACTGACTGAACGCCTGTAACATTTGCAATGGTATTCAATATTTCTGTTTTTATAATAGGTTGATTAATTTGCCATCTATCGATATTGAAATATTCCCGCAATTTGTTAATACATTCAATTAATACTTCATTACTATTATAATTCGATCGAACTGTTATTTCAAACTCTACTCCAATATTAATTATAAAAGCATCTTTTATATTAATTGCATCCGTTAATATTCTATAATAGTCTAAATACGTTTTAAGATTATTTTTAATAGCATCATTACTAGTAGTTAAATTTTTAGATGAATCAAACCCCAATACATATAAATTCATTGCTAAAGGATTTGCAATTCTTGTTTCTAAAAAATCTGTTTGTAATAATTGATCATCTGGAACTATATAAGCTTTAGCTATACTACCAAATCTTTCCGGCATTGAATAACACCGAATAATATAGTCTTCTTTAGTTACATTTCGATTTTGTGTAGCAAAATTTGCTATAGCATTATTTTTTATATCTTGTAATGTATCTGCAGTTTTAGCACCAGCTGCTGGTTTTAAATTATTTGCAGCTAAACTAGATTTTACAAAATTCATCATTGCTGTACTAGCAGTTGAATTAGCATCATCATCATATTCAACAGAAGTAATTTCTGTGAGTACCCCTGCAGAAACATTATCAATGACTCCATTACTAGTAGTATATTTTATAGTTAAGGTAGTATTCGAAGGAGCTTGTCCATACGCTCTTGTATATAAAAAATTCGAAGGATCTATATCGACATCGACATTTTTTCTAAATCCTGCTAATCCATCTCCTACATTAGTTGGATTTGGTATTATTTCTTCATCTGTATTATCTGAAACTCCTGCACCAAATTGTATTTCTAATGTTTTATCGCTTCGAAATCTAGAAACAAATCTTTTAGCTGTTTTTCTTAATTTTAATAAATGTGGACATGATGATCGATATTGTACTGTATCCGGATCATTTTCTAATAAATTTACTACACTATCAAATATAGTATCTTGTGCTAAATATGGAACATTATACCAATTATCTCCATCGGATTCTGTTATTGATACAATTTCTGCAATATTTTCCTCGTTTATTATAACCTTATCATATGGTTTTGGTGTAGTAAAAGAAAAAGTTGTAGTATTAAGTTTTCCGGAAACAGCTTTTACTTTTTTTTCTAATAAATAATATGTAGGAGAACTCGTAGAATCATCACTTTCATATATAGTAACCGTAGTAGGATCGAAAGAAGATGAAGAACTAAAATCTACAGTTGCCAATGTTCTAAATTCTGCAGCGCCATCTGATTGTTTTACTTGCATTCCTTCTTTAACAGTTAATGCGTAATCATAATTCGGAACAACAGAATCCCCAGTTCCTGTAGCTGGAACCAATTGATATACATTTAATGTTACCATGGCTGGAACTACATTTTTTGGTGTATATCCTAATGTATATGCAAGATCTATAATATTACCACGTTCTGTTGCTTGTGGTAATAATGATTCTTTTAAATTATTATCTGCATAATAACTTAATACATCCCCAACATATGCAGCCAACTCAAAAAATATCATTCCGGGAGATGAATCACTAAAATCAGTATATTGGGTTGGAAAGTACGTTTTAGTAAAATCAATTAAATTTTTCTGAAATTGATTAAAATCTTTATTAAGGTATAAAACATCTTTACTTAAATTTTCCATATCTTTCCTTTAACATCATCTTGTGATGTGACTTGTAAAAAAACCACTACCATCATCGTTATTTATAAGCACTGTTAATTGTCCTGTTTCAGATGCCATTAATTGCATTGATTGATCAAATTCTGATGATTCTACATTAAACATCATGAAAACATTAACATTATGTTCCAATGTAGGATCATCTAACTGCGTAGTTATCGTTAACTCAGTAATAGTAATGTATGGTAACCAATGATTAACTGCAGTAGTAATTATTTCAGATATTACTTCTTTTATTCCATCTGTGGCAGGTTCGAAAACTACGTGTAATAAATCTGTACCAAATCCTGGCACTTCGTATTTTTCATCTACTACTGTTAATAATAAATTACGGAAATTATTACTAGCTTGTTCCAGAGTCGTATATCCAGACCTGTAAACTCCCGGTGCATCGAATGGAAATGTAATACCCAATGCTGTATTAGGATCTCTAGTAAAATCGTTATTTATTATTTCATATGACATTATCTATTCTTCTTTTTATCAATTGCTTTCATTAATGCAGAATAATCTCGAGTCATTGCTTTTGCTATAACTGGGTCTACCTTCATATTTTTTCCAGTTTCTGGATCTGTTAAGACAGCTTGAGTTGGTTGTTTACCACCCATAACTTCTTTAAAAGATTGTCTTTGCATTGGAAATGCCTGAGCATCAGCTGACGTCATTGTAATATCTTCTGACATCATTGATGCATAATCACCAAGACTTGTTTGTTCTCTTAATGCAGTTGTTTCATTTAAAATATCAGAAAACTTAGTTTCTTTAAACACTCCATTTCGTTTTTTAGAAATTGGTTTTTTCTTAGGATGCAACTCTGAAATAGTTGATTGCAATCCTTCTTGAAGTATTTCTGTTAATTCCTGTTTAATAACATTTTTTACTTCTTCTCTTACTACTTTTCGTAAAACGTGAATAAATTTTTTTTGTTCCATAATTTCTTCTTTTTATATAAATATTACTATTAATAATTTACGGCCGGTGGCCACCCCGTACTTGTTTTAGGCCCATGTATAGCCTTTCCACTAGTGTCGACATAATAATCTCCTGGTTTGCCTAAATTTTCATTAGGAGGCCCGCTTCCATTATAGGATTGAGCAGGTGCTTCTTGTAATGATGTTAATAGATCTTGTTGGTCTGATACAATTTGTTCCATTAATTCAACTCTTTGTTGTATTGTATCGGATATTACATTTACTTCAGTATAAAAATCAGTTCCTAATGTTGCATCAACATCCCTACTTTCTCGAGATCCTTCTGGAAGCCCTCCGCCTTCGCTGTCTCCTCCGAATTGGCCACTTAAATATCCAGGAATTGTATCTGAATAATCTATATTTTTAATTGCATCTGCTACCTCGGATGGGGCATCAAATGATTTTCCTGGACAAGCTTGTCCTAATCTATTTGTAATGCCACCCAATTTAGAACTCATAAGATCAATCGATCTTTGCAATGTGTCTGGTAATACATTAAATTGTTTAGTAGCTGCTATTGTATTCGCAATAATCATATCTTGTAGAAGTGCCAACATAGGCGGAATAATAACCATAGCTTGTGGCCCCATTAGCATTGCAGCTTTAATAGCAGTTGCAGCTGCAGCTATAGCTGATAAAATAATTTGAACTTTTTGAATTGCCGGCGGAATTTTTTGTAATGTAGCTATTAACTTCATTGCCTGGTTAAGTAATTCTTCTATTTCTTTTATTCTAGGATCATCACAACCACAATCATCTGGTAATTTTATTATTTTTTCTATTATTGCATCTAATTTTTCAAAAATCATATCCAATAATTTATTAATTTCTGTCATGATCAACCCAACAGCTTGTCCTGGCATAGCTGGGATCATATCTAATGGTGGTACTAATGGCATTTTCTTTCCTTTTTATTAACTAACATATGCTATTCCACTTTCTATTTCTTGCAATTTTGATCGCGCGGCACTAAAGTCGGCAGTTCCAAGAAGAGTGACAGGTCCGGCCGGATTAATACCGCCCATGTTTAATCCATTTAAAATGCTTTGTATACAACTAATTACTTTATCTCCTTTAGCAATTCCAGAAGATGCATCTTCCTTTCCTAATGTAATCCGGTTTGTACTATTTATTATAACATCTTTTTCTGAATCTATATATACGCTATCTATTTTAGTAGTTAATATTATTCTTTCTGAACTAGCAACTATTTGAGGTCGATTAAATTCAGTTTCTCCTATGCCTATACTTATTTGAGCCCCCAATCCTAATTCTTTTAATTTTTGTGTTGATGTTAAATATATCGAAGAGCCATCATCTTTTGGAGTCTCCATAACAAATGACCCAGAAACAGAAGCTTCTGCTTTTTTTTGACTATTCGATATTATAGTAATAGGATCACCGACAGTATCTCCATCCCATGCAGGAGAAACACTATATTTATCTCCTTCTGAGTCGACAGTACTACCAAATCGTATACTACTTCCCCAACGGCTTTGAATTGATGTATCTCCCAATAATGGTTGAAGTGGGTTAATTATTTTCTGTTCGAATTCTGATTCTATATCGCCAGGTTTATTTACATCCCCAGTTTTTGCTTGTGCGATAAGTGCAGTTTTATTACTATTAATTCCGCCACTAAGACCAAGCGGCCATGGAAGATAATACCATTGTGTGTCGACAAAGTCTGTATTAGAATATTGATTAAATCCTTTAAATGCTACAATGAATTCTCCTGCTACTGGAATTTGTTGCATATTAGTAGATGCTGGTTTACATGGAATAGTGCCAGGAGAAATTTCTCCATATGGCTGAACGTTGACTACGAACAAAGAATCCAAATTAGTATCTTTATATGTTGTATTTTCATCATCTGGGTTGACAACTTCTGCTAACATCCATTGAATATTATTTTCCATCTTCGCCTCCCAATGATTTTTTAACCTTGGATATTTTTTCTTTTAAAGATTTTTCTTCTTCATCTATTTTTTTAATTTCATCGGAAAGTTCGTCCTCAAATGTTTCTTCGGCTACTTTAAGTAATTGTTTTTTCTCTTCTTCGCTTAATAAAGAATTTTCACCACTAATAGTTTGTTGAGTCGAAATATATCGTTGAACAATTGCAGTTAATTTTACTAGATGATCATCATTTTTTACTGCAACATCTAAATATTCTTTAATTAATGGTACAATAATTGTTGCATCTGATGCATTTCTTATAAGAGGTTGTAATTGAGCAATAAGTTGATTTATTTGTCTATCTTTTTTCTTTGAATTGTGATATACATCAGACATCAGGTCAGAAAAACTCGTACCTTTAAATATTTCGTCTTTTGTATCCATATAAATACTCCTTTATTATAAATATTAAAAAGGCAAATTCACAAATTCTGTTTGCTCATATTCTAGAAATTTATTATTATATATTTGTTTTAAGACTTTTATAACCCTTGTTATATTATTAGTTTGCAACCCTGTACGCTCACGAATAAAAACATACAATGCTTTTTTATTAAATTGCTCTATATTTTCACGTGTTTCAAAAATATGCAATATTGAATCTGCTACATGAATATCGGATTGATTTGTAAAAATATAATTTAAATTATCATAACAATAATTAACATATGCATCCATAAAATATTTTAATGTTTCTCGCATTTCATCGTTATGCATTTCAGTTAAAACATTTCGTTGTTCATCAATATCAGCTGGAGATGCTTTCTTTTTTAATTTATTATACGCTTTCGAGTTTTCTGCAATTAAATAATTAAATGATGTCCTTGTATAATAAGAATATGCTTTACCAGCATTAGGATTAAATTTGTCTAGCCGAACTGTTAAATAAGTAACTAAATCAGTTTGTAAATCTTTAAATGAAGAATCAATATAATCTGGCTTCATTTTATTAATTAAATTTTCAGCTAATTTCATAAAAGCGGGAAATATAAATCTTATATAAATTCGTTCTCTTGTTACTAAATCATCTATACATTGATTATATGCAGACACTGCACATTCTGTTATTTTTGTCCAATACTTGTTACTCTTTTTCTTCTTCCGGGCCATTAAACTCCTTATGTAAATTTTCAACAACATCTTTTAATATAGAAAATGTAGTTCCTACTTCGTCACTTTCATGGAAAGCGCCGGTATGGTCGACACGTTTCATTTCTTCGTAAGTAGCATTGATTTGATCGAACATATATTTAGTTAATCCTTCTACTCCTTCAATATAGTCATCAGTATCAGCTAATACCCCTGCAATTACATATGCCCGGTAAATAAAATACCCGGTAAGGCCTGCTAATAAAACTATTATTATTATTAACCAAATCATTTATTATCCTTCTTTAAATGTGCTAAAAATGTCAGCTATTGACTTATCTATTTCAGGATTTTGTTCTGCTAAATTTTTAAGTGCTGTTTTTTTAGTAGCCTTTGCTTTAGGTGCTACTGGTTTTGGAGAATTGTTTTTTGAATTTCTCCATTTTTCGTATTCTATTTGAGATGCCATATGATCTGCGTGATGTAATAATAATGGCAAATTATTTTTTAGTTTTGCTTGTGCT
>Ga0080013_1002069_pt1 | contig 24674 bp, 31 predicted proteins | sample ETNvirenome_6_85_FD_69236 | JGI IMG/M metagenome (GOLD analysis project Ga0080013, IMG submission 69236) | Marine viral communities from the Pacific Ocean - ETNP_6_85 (SPADES assembly) (version 2) | ecosystem: Environmental > Aquatic > Marine > Oceanic | place: Pacific Ocean | collected 2013-06-19
TGCTGTTGATTATTTTTATGAGCAAGGAATTAATGAAGATGGTTTAGATCTTATCATTGAGGAGATTGGTCTTGATGCTTTTGTTGAGTTTGTTCTTAATCCATCTGAAGAATTGATGGAAGAGAGACCAGCACGCAAGATGAATGTAAAGACCAAGAAGAAAATGCCTGCTACAATAGCATCTGATGCAGAAGCAGAAGCAAAGAGAAGGGCAGGAAATACTGGTGAGTATAAAGAGACTCCTAAGAAAAAAGCAAAGGTAGGAGCACCAGCATACACTACTACAGTAAAATCAGAACCTAAGAAGAAGGAAGCACCAAAACCAGTTGCTAAGAAAGTTGAAAAGGCAGTAGTAAAGGCAAAAACAACTCAACCAACGAAACCAGTATCAAAAGATGGTATTCGGGCTAAGGTAAAGGATGTATATGATGCTGGTGTTAAGCGTCATCGTAAGGCCACTCAACCTATAAGAGTATTTGGTAAGGGATTCACGAGAGGTGTTGGTGATACTGTGAAGTTTGCTAAGAAGGCAAAGAAAGCATTGGTGGGTGAACGTTTCTCTAATTGGAGAGATGAAATTGTTGAGGGTAAAGGTAAAGATAAAAAAGAAGAACTTGTAGATGTAGGATTTGGTGCTAAGGTGCCGAAAAGTAAAGCAGAAGAAGCAAAGAAAAAAATGAATGCTTCTGTTAGAGGTGAAAACATTCCTGGATTTAAAGGAGGAAGACTTGATTGATGGAAAATATTAAAGATGATTAGTTCCCCTGCTGATAAAGTTGCAAAGAATGTGAATGAATCAACCAAAAAAACTTTTAGGGAATTTTTGGATAATATATAGTATTAGTAATTGAGATTTACCATGTTTGCATTTTTACTTCCATTAGCATCCAAAATTATTAAAGATGCCGTATCAAATATTCCAGAGAATGAAGAACTCGGTGAGAAGATGGTTGAGATCTGTCTTGTTATTCTTGCTAAAGCAGTTAAGTTAACCAAGACTGATATGGACGATCAACTTCTTGAAGTTGTATCAAAGTCTATCCGTTCTAGAGAAGGAGAATAATTTTATAAATATCTGTATAAAAAGAATTATAAGGTAATAGAACATGTCTCTATGGGGCGATAAAGATTTAGTAACAAGCACAGGAACTATTTCCATTAACTTTGCCAGTAAAACTGTTACTGGTGCCGGAACAACATTTACTGATCATGGTGTCACTCAAGGTGATGTTATTAATGTAGGTGCTGGTGCAACTTATGGTTTTGCTGTAGTTGATTCTGTAACAAGTAATGGATCATTAGAAATTTATACTACAGATTATTTTGTTGCTGGTGTTACGACAGTTCCTGCATTAACTACATTTGCTATTTCACAGGAACCTCTGTATTCAATGGCAGATACTGCATATGCTGCACCAGAAGTTCAGACTGGACTTTCAACTAATCCTGTAACTCGTGCAGTATACGGTGTTGATAACATTGAAGTTGCAGCTGCGGCAGATACTGCATATGCCGTTACTCACTCTGGTTGGGTTGGAATTACAAGTTATATTGATATGCATGGAAACTTGAGAGTCAAGAATGAAGTTCTAGTTGCTGGTGGCATTCTAACTACATCTGATGCTGCTGACGATAGTGTTTTCCCAGATAGTTGATAATTTAGTATGAGATTAGATGAGTTGAACGAGAGTAATTATTTACTCTTTGCTATAAAATTCTACAATAATCCTCAGGCAGTCACGAAAGATGACTTTGAAGATGACTTAAAAAGAATTAAGTACATTAAACGATTATTAAAAAGATATAAAAACACTGGGGAACTTAAAACTCATCTCATATTAAATCATTTGACTATATTATTTAATATGTTTAATGATGCGGCAGTTCCACTATTATTTTATAATTTGGAGCATGATCTCTGGCCCTCTATAAAGAGTTTCTTATTATTTTTGGATCGTATTTCAGAATATCCTAAAACTGAAATTGGTGAATTGAAAGAAGATGAGTATTGTATAGAACAATTGAAAAAGATCTGATCAGGCAAAGTGGTGATTTTTTAATGCTTATCCAGTTTAAAAATTATTATAAGACATAGATAATATGGTAGATGCTTCAAAGGAGTTTACTAACGTTATGGACGATAGAAGATTAACTAATATAATAAATATGGCTCGATCTATTAGGGAAGAAGCAATTGCTAATTCAGTAGGTGGTGGTGGTGTTGCCGGAATAACTGGAGAACCTCCTGTTAATATGAAAAAGAAAAAAAGACCTCCTATTTTAGCTAGAGGTAAAATGTCTGGTGCCAGAAAGAGATGGAGTAATGGGTGATAATTCAGTTAATACTGCTATTCTAGAGCGGTTAGAAAGAATTGTAGAATCATTACAAGATAACTCCACCAAGATGGGAGAACTTCTTGCTGTCCATAATGAGAAGTTGGATAAGCAAGATAGAATAGATGCTGTTTTATTTGAGAAAATAGACAACCTATCAGATAGGATGGACAAGTCTCATGAAGAAATCAAGAAAGGATGTGAAAGAGATATTAGATTGGTTGATCATCGTCTCCGTCAAATCGAGAAGAAAATGTGGTCTATATTTGGTGGTCTTGCTGTTATATCTTTCCTCGTTAGCGTACCAGGACAAAGGATAATGGCAAATGTCTTGACATCAGCCCAATCGGAGGTTATACTAGAACAGGCTCGATAGAACTTTATTATGGATTATATTGATATCAAATATATCAATCTGATTTCCTCTAGACTTTCTAAATTCAAAAAAGTAAAACCACATTTGTACAACTTCCGCTGCACTATCTGCGGTGACAGTCAGAAACAAAAGAACAAGGCACGTGGGTATTTGTATCGTGTAAAGAACAATACCAACTATAAGTGTCATAATTGTGGTATCAGTATCTCTTTTAATAGTTTCTTGAAGGACTTGGATCCTGAGACACATAAAGAATATATGTTTGAGAAGTTTAAGGATGGTAAGAGTGGTAAGAATTTTGCAGCTGAAACGCCAGAAGATATCTTCAGCAAACTGAAGTCATCTATACCTGAGTTTAAGGAAAAGATTGATATCAATTTACCTGGTGCCTTTACGGTTTCAAGGTCTAGATATTATCTAGAGACCCGTGCAATCTTTACGGGCGAGTTTTACTATGCTCAGAACTTCCAGGAGTTTGTGAATACACTTAAACCTGACACCTTTCCTGACACTCGGTATGGTGAAGAAAGGATTGTAATTCCTCTTGTCAGGAAGAACCAACTTATAGGGTTACAGGGAAGAGCCCTCTCCACTAACCCTATTAAATACTTAACCATCATGTTGGATGATGACGCACCAAAGATCTATGGACTCGACTCAATTGACACCAGACAACCAATTTACATTATCGAAGGACCCTTCGATTCGACGTTCATTAAAAACAGTGTTGCTATGTGCGGGGCCGATGTTGATATTGGGTCGTTTGGTTGGAGCGATTATATTTGGGTTTTTGATAATGAACCAAGGAGCAGAGAAATCGTCAACCGAATCTCCAAAGCCATTGATAGAGGAGATAAGGTAGTCATCTGGCCACCTTCTATCTCACAGAAGGACATCAATGAGATGGTTCTATCTGGACATCATGTTCAGGAAGTTGTAGAATCAAATGTATATCAAGGTCTACAAGCAAATCTAAAATTTACCACTTGGAAAAAGATATGAGCAACGGATTGAAAGTCACAAAGAGGAATGGGTCGGTAGAGAGACTGGATCTCGATAAGATACACAAGATGGTAGATGAGGCTTGTAAGGGTCTCGCTGGAGTCTCTGCCAGTCAGGTAGAGATGACATCAGGTATTCAGTTCTATGATAGTATCACTACGGAAGAGATCCAGGAGATCCTTATTAAGTCTGCTAGTGACCTGATTGACCTAGAACATCCTAACTATCAGTTTGTTGCTGCACGTCTCCTCCTGTTCGCTGTCCGCAAACAGTTGTATGGGAAGATGCATACTCTCCCATCATTGGTGGACCATATCCAGAAACTGGCTTATGACAATGTGTATGACAAAAACATCTTCTCTAAGTATTCTCTTGAAGAGATTCAGAAGGCAGAAACATACATCGACCATGACCGTGATTTTATATTCACTTATGCTGGTCTTCGTCAGGTTGTTGATAAATACCTAGTCCAAGATAGGAGTAGTGGTACAGTCTACGAGACACCACAGTTCATGTATATCATGATCGCTTTGACTATATTTCAAGAATATCCTAAGGAAATTAGGATGTCTTACGTCAAGAGGTACTATGACGCAATCTCCAGACACAGAATCAACATCCCAACACCAATCATGGCAGGAGTTCGGACACCCCTTCGTCAATTTGCATCTTGTGTTCTGGTTGATGTTGATGACACCCTCGATAGTATCTTTAGCAGTGATATGGCTATTGGTCGGTATGTCGCACAGAGGGCTGGTATCGGTATTAACGCGGGTAGAATCCGTGGAATCAACGCTAAAATCAGAGGCGGAGAAGTACAGCACACAGGTGTTGTTCCTTTCCTTAAAAAATTTGAATCAACTGTACGATGTTGCACGCAAAATGGGATTCGTGGAGGATCAGCAACAGTCCACTTCCCAATCTGGCACCAAGAAATCCAAGACATCATCGTCCTCAAAAACAACAAAGGAACAGAAGACAACAGAGTCAGAAAGTTAGATTACAGTATTCAATTATCTAAATTATTTTATGAAAGGTTTATCCAAAACGGAGATATTACGCTATTCAGTCCTCATGATGTTCCTGGGCTCTATGATGCTTTTGGGACCGATAGTTTTGATGATCTCTACGCCACTTACGAGAAAGATGATTCTATCCCCAAGTCCACCATTGGAGCTCAGGAATTAATCCTTGATCTATTAAAGGAGAGAGCAGAGACTGGTCGTGTGTATATCATGAACATTGACCACTGTAATAGTCACTCCTCCTTCAAAGATAAGGTGAATATGAGTAATCTGTGTCAGGAGATTACCCTTCCTACAGAACCAATTAATCATATTGACGAAGAGATGCCAGGTGAGATTGCCCTGTGTATCCTCTCTGCAATCAACGTAGGTAAGATTAAGTCTGATGAGGAGTTAGAGGACTTGTGTGACCTGTCTGTTAGGGGTCTAGAGGAATTGATTGACTACCAGGAATATCCTGTTAAGGTAGCTGAGATTGCTACGAAGTCACGTAGGTCCCTTGGTGTTGGTTTTATTGGTCTAGCCCATTACTTGGCAAAGTTGGGATATAACTATGACTCACAGGAAGCTTGGGATACAGTTCATGGTTTATCTGAGTCCTTTCAGTATTACCTTCTAAAGTCTTCCAATGAAATTGCCAAAGAGAAGGGACACTGTGAGTACTTTGGACGTACTAAGTACAGTGATGGGGTACTTTCTATCGACACGTACAAAACGGATGTTGATGAGATTACTACACAAAGTCTCGCACATGATTGGGAAGCACTTAGAGAGTCGATTCTGGCTCACGGATTACGGCACTCAACACTGTCTGCTCAGATGCCATCAGAGAGCAGTTCCGTTGTGTCAAACGCAACAAATGGAATTGAGCCACCTCGCGACTATCTGTCCATTAAGAAGAGTAAGAAGGGACCCCTTAAGCAGATTGTACCGTCTTACAGTACACTTAAGAACAATTACACACTCCTTTGGGAGATGAAGAGTAACGAGGGGTATATTAATGTCGTCGCTGTCATGCAAAAGTTCTTTGATCAGGGTATCTCCGGTAACTGGAGTTATAACCCAGAGAACTATGATAACAATGAGGTACCTGTGTCGCAAATGGCCAATGACCTTTTGACTACATATAAGTATGGTTGGAAGACTTCTTACTATCAGAACACCTACGACATTAAAACTGATGAGGTGGTAGAGGAGAAGTCCGAACTTAATAGCTTATTAGACGAACTAGAATCAGTAGAGGAGGGAGAGTGTGAATCCTGCTCAATTTAAGGTTTCATCAGTTAATGATAAGAACATGGAAGAAGTGAAGGGGATGACGGTATTCAATACCGAAGTCCATGATAGCAAAAAACAACCTATGTTTTTTGGAAAACCCCTAGGGGTTCAAAGATATGATACTTATAAGTATCCCATCTTTGAGAAGCTGACAACAACACAATTGGGATATTTTTGGAGACCAGAGGAAGTCTCTCTCCAGAAAGATAGGGCAGACTACCATACACTGAGATCAGAACAGAAGCATATCTATACTTCTAATCTGAAGTATCAGATTATGCTTGACTCTATTCAGGGTCGTGGTCCTGGTATGGCATTCATTCCATACTGTTCTTTACCTGAACTAGAAGCATGTATGGAAGTGTGGGGATTTATGGAGATGATCCATAGTCGTTCCTACACATACATCATTAAAAATATCTATCCTGATCCATCAGATATTTTTGATCATATCATTACCGATGAAAGGATTCTTGAGAGAGCCAAGAGTGTAACACAATCTTATGATGACTTTATCAATACCGCACAAGAGTGGGGTAATGGCAAACTGTGGTCTGATGATTTCAAAGGTTCTGCCGTAAGGGATTATGCAATCAAGGATGTCAAGAGAAAACTTTTCAGGGCTGTCGCAAACGTTAATATTCTTGAGGGTATTAGGTTCTATGTTAGTTTTGCTTGTAGCTTTGCATTTGGTGAACTCAAACTCATGGAGGGCTCTGCAAAGATTATTTCCCTTATCGCGAGAGATGAGAACCAACATCTCGCTATCACTCAAAACATCCTGAACAAGTGGAAGGCTGGTGATGATCCTGACATGAAACAAATCATGAAGGAGGAAGAGGAGTGGTTGTATGCTATGTTTGATAAGACTGTCGATGAGGAGAAGAGATGGGCAGACTATTTGTTCAAAGATGGATCAATGATTGGTCTTAATGACGCACTTCTCAAGAAGTATGTTGAGTGGATTGCTAATCGTAGGATGAAATCTATTGGTTTGAAACCTATATATGATGTTGCTGCTAAAAACAATCCACTTCCTTGGACACAGCATTGGATTAGTAGTAAAGGTCTCCAGGTAGCTCCGCAGGAGACAGAAAATGAAAGCTACATCGTTGGTGGGATTAAACAGGATGTTAAAAAAGACACATTCTCAGGATTCAAACTCTGATCCTATTGAATATGGTGATTGGAATGATTATGCTCTAGGTTTCTTCATTGAGGAGACCAGGAAAGTTCAAGCCCAGAAAAATAATGACTATTTGTTTGAAGATTATGAAGAAGTGGAGTAAGCTAACGATTTTTGGATTATTCGGGGCAGTCGTTATTTTGTCAATGGTGTTACCCGTATCTAATACAAACTGTAATACTATTTCGGGTCACCCAAGTATCTTATGTGACCCTTCCTAAGCATTGTGTAAAACCGGGTAGTACCAATGCCATGCTCCTTACGGAAGGCGGCACCACTCTCCCATGTTTTCACACCATCAGTAATAGGTCTCATAACAGACTGTCTTATCTTCTCTTGATGCTCTGGAGTATTCTTCTGTCCGTAACGAGGGTTACCCTCACCAGAAAACATTTCAGAAAACTTTTCTCTGACCTCTGGGCGCCACATAGGATTGTCTTTCTTCATACTCTCTGAGCGACGGTCACAGAACTTCTCGTTTCTCAAGACCACTTCGTAGATACCGGCCCTCTCACTGACAAAGAAGCGGCCCTCTATGTTCGTGTTGTAGTAGTCGTCAGTCATCAAGACATCACGCTTGAACTGTTCTAAAGTTTCGTAATAACTCATTGACTTTTTGTGGGGGCACAAGTATAATATCTCTCTTACAAACTTGTCGCCGCCTAGGAGTTTGACATCTTCATTCAGTTCGTCACATGACCCGTAATATTTTCTCCAGTCGCTCTCCATTGTCTTCCTTCTACCCGTCTTCTTCTGCTTCCGACGAGACCAGAAAGATTTCTTACCTACATACTTTCGGTTGTTTGTGGTGTTAGTGATAAGATACACGAACCCCTCAATGCCTTTTTGAGTCCCTGTGTATTCCTCACCATTATACAACCACATGTAAAATCCTTACACCTATATATTATATATGGAAGAAAGGATTTTATCAAAGTCTCACCCCTTGACAGATGGGACACCCCTGTACTATAATTCCAACATCCTTGGACGGTACTATCGTAAGGATTATTTTAATGTTTAGATTAAGTTTTATTTTATGACTAGCAAGATTATCTCTTCAACTCTTATAATGTCTTCTGTGTTTGTAGGAAGTACATGTGTAGCATCCACAACATTAGAGGGTGAACTGAATGATGTTACTGGCCGAGAAAAAGTAGAAGCCATTGAGGTGGTTAAAGAGAAAGATTATAAGTGGGACTGTCCTGATTGTAACCAAAACGAAAGATTTGTCCTAACAAAACTTCAGGAACATACCAATATTCGTGATCGTAATTCCCTTGCTACCATCATGGGTAACATTAAATCTGAGTCACAATTTCATGCAGACATTTGTGAGGGGGGTGCTAGAGTTCCTTATGAAAAATGTTATAGTGGGGGATATGGCTTGATCCAATGGACTACTGCAGGTCGATATAATAACTTAGGTAAATTCTGTACAAAGTACGATTGTGATCCAAGCAGTCTAGAAGGTCAGACTCGTTATATGATTAATGAGAATATCTTCCAGAGACAACTTCCTTATTTTGAAGGTAGTGGTATGACTGTTAGTTATTATATGAATGCTGCTTATCGTTGGTTGGGATGGGGTATTAAAGGCAACCGTGAGGTTTATGCCTACGAATACGTAAACAAGTTGAAGTACCTGGTATAATGTATACCACCACGGGAGTTGAGGGGTAGTAGTTCAGTTGGTTAGAACGCTTGCCTGTCACGCAAGAGGTCGTGGGTTCAAGTCCCATCTATCCCGTATTAAATAAGAGAAACAATGTTTAATAATAATCACAAGACTAGAAAAAAAGTAGCAGATGCTCTCTTAAGTGATGTTACTGAATATATTGTTAATGAATATTATGATGAAGTTTCTCTTGTTTATAAAAAAGCCACTCATCGGTTTTTAACAGACAAGATAGGAATCAAGGATGATAATATTCGTGATGAATTGTCTAAGATTATTGTAAATCATTTAATTAGTAGAGGTTGATCTATTATGGCATTAGGTAATCAAGTTAATGAAAGTCTTCAAGAGGCTTCATCAAATCTAAGGAACGCTTTAGCATATGCAGCACGACAAGAACGTCCTATAGTTTGTCACAATATCTCTAAGATTATTTTTGAGTTGGATAATATTGGAAATTTTGACAGTATGATGGATCAGATTGACGAATTGGTTGACAAAAAGACTGATATTTGATATTATATACTATGTTCAAGAGATTGCAAATTCTGTTGTTCTGGACAGGGGTTCGATTCCCCTCACCTCCATCATGGGGGTGCCATGGTCTCGACAGGGCGAAAAGGTTGTGATTGTTGACGGAACAAATAAACAGATGCTAATAACATCGTATCTTTCTCCCGCACTCGCCAACTGGTGACTGCCTAATAGGAGATGGGGTGATAACAGCCTTATAATCCAAATGTTACTGGACAGTGTGAAGCTGTCCTTTTTATTTAAACCTATCAATTATGAAAATTTTTCTAGACACTGCTGAGACAGATTTAATTCGTAAGTATTTTTCTACCGGGTTGATTGACGGAGTAACAACTAATCCAACTCTCATTAGAAAGAGTGGTAGAAATCCCGAAGAAGTCTATCAAGAGATTAAAGATATTGGTGTCCAAGACATCAGTATGGAAGTTGTAGGAGACAAGATCAATATGGTCTCTGAAGGTCGTAGACTTTTTAAAAAATTTGGTAAGGTATCTACTATTAAAGTCCCTTGTACTGTAGATGGGCTTAAGGCATGTAGAGAACTTTCTAAAGATCATATTAATGTAAATGTAACTCTTATCTTTAATGCAGCACAAGCAATCCTTGCTGCTAAATCGGGAGCAAAATATGTTTCTCCTTTTGTTGGAAGACTTGATGATAATTCTATTGCTGGATTAGAAGTTGTCCGTTCTATTTCTGATCTTTATTGTAGGCAAGGAGTAAAGGAGACTGAAATTCTTGCTGCTTCTATTAGGGATGTTCATAGAGTAACTAGATCATTTTATAACGGAGCTCATATCGTAACTATGCCTCCTAGCACATTTGAAAAAATGTACAGCCACGTCTTAACAGATGCCGGTCTCGCTCAATTCGACAAAGATTGGACCGAAGTTCAAACATTTGCTTACTAAGCGTAAGCTTTTCTGCCCGAATAGCTCAGCGGTAGAGCACCTCCTTTGCACGGAGATTGTCGGGGGGTTCGATCCCCCTCTTCGAGCATTGTATACTACATACATAACATAATGATTAATGATTGGCGATATTCTAAAGAACGCCTAGAGCTCAGGGCTAAGTCTCTTGAGATCCTAGGCAAAGCGTTTACATTAAAGCGCGAAGTCTATGAGTTTTGCGACATGTGGATCTCTCAAGGTAGTAATAACTTAGGTAATATTGTCAATGAGTTTATAAGATATATAGAAGACGTAGAGGTACTAAGACAGAATGAAGCGAAAGCACGCAAGAAAAGCAGCGGAGAAGATACTAAAAAAAGCTAAAAAGCACTCAGATTATTATACTGACGGCGAGATAATGTATGCTAGGCTACTCCTTTCTAGATTAAAGAAAGGAAAAACGCAATGTACGAATACAGAATTAAAGAAGTAGCTAAAGTAGTTGACGGCGACACGGTAGACGTAATTCTTGATCTAGGCTTTGGCCTCTATAAAAAAGAACGTTGTAGGATTGCCGGGATAGATACTCCTGAAAAGCGCACTAGAGACAAGGACGAAAAGCTCCTTGGGTTAGACGCGACTGAGTACGCAGAAAACTGGTTCGGCTGCGATCCTAAAGAGATAGAAGTAAGGACTGAAAAAGACGGCAAGTATGGTCGCATGCTTGGCTGGTTCTACAAAGGTGAGGAATGTTTTAACAAAAAAATTGTGGAAGACGGCTTCGCATGGTGTTATGATGGAGGAACCAAAATAGAAAAGGGCAACGAGGCATATGATCAGCTAGTAAAACTAAGAGGATACACATCTTTCTCTGAATACAAAGAATCTAAGTAAATATGAAAAACATTGAAGAGCACATCTCCAAGGACAAAGAGATCCTTGACAATCCCCTGACTTCACCTGATCAGCGGCGTCATATCGAGGGAGAGCTCGAAGAGCTGGAATACTATCATAAAGAACATCCAGAGGACCATAATGATCCTTCTCCTTTAGAGTTATATTGCGAGATGAATCCAGAGACTGACGAGTGTCGGATCTACGAAGATTAAAGAATGAATAATAGGCCCTAGTATGGGGGTCTTTTTTATTATACGGAGAAGACCCTTATGTCAGAAAATAATAAGCCTTCTGTATTTAAATGGCTTACGCTAGGAGTAGGAACATTGGTTGGCGTAGCCCACATCGGCATTTTGGGCTACTTAATAAACCCTGAGCCATCAGCTCCAATGATTAATATTCCTAAGGGTGACTATTCATCTTATACAATTAAAGCAGGCAAGAATGGGTACGAGATTGAGTATCGTGCTAATGATCCTAAAGTTCTAGAGTCTAGTAGGTCCATGGCACTTGATGCAACCAAGCAAGGCTGGCTCGGTGGAGGAACTGAAAAGAGAACTGAATATCGTCATGATCAATACACCATGGACGGCACACGTAATATGGGAGGTAACGTCTCTGACGAAGAGGGAAAGTTGAATGCAAAAAGCGCAGAGTGCATCGCGGCGGACGCTGGAGCACGATCACAAGGTGCGATGACAGGAACTAGCATTGCTGCTGGTCTCGCTGTTCCAGCGGTCGCTAACATCCCCTACGTGGGCTGGTTAGCAGGTGGTTGGGCACTGCTTCTAGGACAGAAAGCAGGTTCCGAATTGGGTTCACAAGTTGGTAGTGTATTTAACGACTGTTGATTGTGATGATATAGAAGAATAGTCCATATCATTTTTTCCAAAACTAGAGGAAAGTTGTTATAATGGTAAAAGTTACGGAGTTTATTAAATGAAAGTTAGCATTATTGGCCTTGGGCGCATGAGCGATATGAGGTATAAGTTCGGAGGGCACGATGTAAGATGAACTCTGTTATCCTGTTAGGCTACTTCTTACCTTTAATCGTATTGCTTATAGTCATGAAACTCGTCGTTTGGGTGGCAGCAGTAAATAAAGAGAAGACATATGTCAGAAATAAACCTTTACGAAAACGAGGGCCCTATATGGAAAACCCATATGAGGACGTTGACGAAGAGGATGAAGAATATGGTGATCGCACAGACTATAGATGATGCATTGTACCAGTACTACGTTGTTGAACAGGGTAAACCAATACCTAACTGGAGATACATCAAAGACCAAGATTGCTGGATCGAATATTTAAAAACTTTAGGACTTAACGAAAGAAATGAACCTAGCTGATGTCTTACTTTGGGGAACACTATCCTTTCTATGAGCCACCGCATATTTCGGGTACAGAAAGGGTGAGAATGTCTATTACGACTATGACGGAAATGGAACAGCGCACTAGAATGAGATACGCGTTTGCCATGTCTTCGTTCGCTAGAATGTTTACGCCAAACAGTATACCCTTGGAGATGAGACGTATCTGCCAAGAGTGGTCTGAAATCGAAGAACAACCTCCGACCGGAGATTTATATCAAGTTGACCGCTATTTCTTAGAACTTTGGAAAAGAAGAAATGAACCTATTACCACACCTCCTTGAGAATCCTAATGACCCTGTGTGGAGCGTGATTATAATGGTCGCAATGAGTGTCGTGGGCGCGATATACGTGATATACTACATACTAAGTTTGGCGACAAGGGAATTAAACGAGCCCCCTTGACAAAGAGCAAGATTTAGATTAAGATTATATAGTATATGTTATAGTGCTATGAATGTATTTGTACTAGACAAAGATCCTGTTAAAGCGGCAGAATATCACTGCGATAAGCATGTCAACAAAATGATTGTTGAGCATCTTCAGATGATGAGCATCGTTGCTGTGATCAATGACCTCGATCCTGCAAAACGAACTAACGGAGAGTTTTACAAGACTAAAGCGTTTCGTAAACATCCTTGTACTATCTGGATGAGCCAGTCGTTTGGCAATTGGGCCTTTGCCTACCATTTGACCGAGGCGTTATGCGTAGAGTTTGAGAAAAGATTCGGCCACCCTCATGGAGGCAAAGATAGTCTTAAGTCTTTGCTCAGGACACGTATTGCTCTGTCTAAGAAACTTCCCCATAATATGACAGAGTTTGCCCAGGCTGTGCCAGATGAGTGTAAGATAGAAGGCAATGCGGTAGCGGCTTATCGTAAATATTACTGTATGCACAAACATGATTTTGCCACCTGGAAAACCGAAGCCCCACATTGGTGGGCACCTGTTATTACCGAAGAATAAACCTTACTGTATAATTGGTGATCTTCATGGCCGAATTGAGACCTTAGAGAAAGTAATCGAAAGGTCCCCTGGGTACCATTTTGTTTTGATAGGGGATAGTATTCACCACAAACTCTTCTTTAAAAGGACCAGGAAAACTTCGCCGGTTCGTACGCTTCAATTCATCAAGAATAAAGTAGTTAGTAACGAAGCAACGCTCATATTAGGAAATAACGAAAACTATATATTAGAGAACTTGGTGTCTCCAGAAGATCAAATCCTCAAGAGAGAAGTCAAGTATACTCTTAAGTGTCTTAGGGAATTAGATTTTGACGAGAGACTAGATATCATATCGTGGCTAGCTCGTTGTCCTCTTACTGTAACTATAGAATCAAAATCTAAGAGATTTAACTTAGGCCACGGCCTGTTCTACAAGGAAGTAAACAAACATAACAGAGATAAGATACTGTCGGGTCCTGGCTTCCCTTGGTGGAAAGACCGGCTTGAAGAGTATTGCCCCATAGAAGAAGATATGTATATCTTTGGCCATTATGGCTATCCTTATATGCGCAAGAACCTACTTATAATAGACGCGACTAACTTTGAGGGAGTGGGCGTCTACTACACCGACCGAGAGGAGTTCTTAATCCACTATTGACAGGAGCGCTTTCTTGGTATATAATAGTAAAAACTACCCTTGTTTATGTCCAAACTTAATGTTCTGGGTTACGCCACTCTTTCAGATGGGATGAACCAACAGGTGTTCGGAGATTGCGAGCCATCTCCTGTAAGACCTGAAACTATTAAAAGCATCAAGGCTTCGATGGAAAACTTCGGAGTTACGTTCCCTATCGAGAACCCTAAGGCTTTCTTCATGGAAGACTTCAAACTACCGGAGCTGAAAGGAAAGAATATTAAAGAACACTTCGAGAATATCTCTAAGTTGCTTGTATCGGACCAAATCAAGATCATGAAAGATTTTGCTTATTCCGAGCTACCTAAAAAGCCTGGTACAGAATATATCGTTAACACGCCGGGATGGACCAAGTATACTCCAACCAAGACAGGATTTAAGACTACTCATCCAGGAGAGATCGAAGAAAGTATCGCTGTATTTGACTGCGAGACTTTTGTTAAAGGATCAGACTTCTCTCATCCTATCCTGGCCACAGCAGTTACTGATACTGCTTATTATATCTGGATGCATGAGTGCTACGTAGATCCTTCTATTGAGTATTACACGACCCTCGTACCCGTAGGTGATGATAAGATTTTTATTGCTCATAACGTTGCTTATGATAGAGCTCGTTGTTCTGAATCATACGACATCACTAAGAGAAACTATTGGTTTGATACCATGTCTGCCCACATTAATGTGAGTGGACTAGCTTCTGGCCAGCGATGGTGGTACGTACAGAAAGCCGCTAAGAAATCTAGTTATAAAGCCGACCCTATCTGGGCCGAGAAAGGATCTCTTAACGGACTAGTAGATTGTTATAACTTCCACTGCCGACCTATGATCCCTCTGCAACCAGAGGATAAGAAGATCCGAGACGTGTTCGTGGTCAGCGAGACTATGGAACAGATATGTGAACTTCGAGAGGACCTAACTCAATATGCACTGAAAGACGCTGAGATCACTCAAGAGCTTTTCTCTATTGTCATCCTTAAGTATCTTCAAAACAATCCTTCTCTGACTACTCTGCTTGGTCACTTCGGAATCTCATCTGCGTTCCTTCCAGTCGTAGACGATTGGGGTGAGTGGTTTGAAGGTTGTGAAGAGATCTGGCGTAACTCTATCGCTAGACAAGAAGAGATCTTAGGAGAGATGGCTCAAGAGATCTATGATGCCTGGAACCAAGGAGATATTGACGTAGAGTCGGATCCTTGGCTATCTCAGATGGACTGGGAGTGCAACTTCAAACTCACAAAAGCCGGAAAGCCTTCTTCTAAGTGGTACGGGATCCCTAAGTGGTTGAGGAGTGTTTCTGAGATCGTAAAGACAGAGGAAGGAAACAAACTCGTCATCGGTGGTATCTCTACTAAGAATCGTCTATCCCACTTCTTGCTTCGTCTTAAGTGGGATGATAAGCCTATGACTTATTTCACTGATCGTGGCTGGTGCTTCATAAACGAAGACCTCGGAGAATATATCCGAGTCCCCCACCCTAAAGGCGATGGAGAGAATGTAGGTGGAGTACTCTCTAAAGATTACAATGACGATTTCGAGTCTGGAATGCTTAGCTCGGATCTACCTCAAGCAAAAGAGCTTATCAAACTAGCTATCAACGTATCTTATTGGACCTCGGTTAGAAGCCGAGTCCGTGAACAAAACGTCGCTAAAGTCAAAAATCCTCTCGGTAAAGAATTCAATCTTATTGTTCCAGCAACAGTCCCTCACAATACTTCTACTAATCGTGCTGGAGAAAATCTCTGGCTCACAGTTCCTGATCCAAAGTATGACAAAATTGGATCCGAGATCAAAACCCGAGTACAAGCTCCTGACGGTTGGGTATTTGTTGAATCAGATTTTGACGCCCAAGAAGCTGTTGTTGCTTCCATCTTTGCTGATTCCTATCACCAAGTGGCCGGGTCAACTCAGTTCTCTCATGCTATCCTCGCAGGATCAAAAGACAACGGAACAGACATGCACTCGATGACTGCTAGAGCTATCGGGATCTCTAGAGCAGTTGCTAAGGGATGTAACTACGGGATGCTTTATGGCTGCGGAGCAAAGACTCTGGCCAACACTATCCGTAAAGGCAATAAGTCCATCCCTATGAAACAAGCTGTGGACATGGGTAAGAAGCTTATTGAGATTAAGAAAGGACGTAAGGCATATCGAGGAATGAGAGAACTTATCGGCGGATCTGACTCATATGCCTATAATGAGATGGCCCGGATTGCCTGTGAAAAAACACCTATTAACCCTCTAAGTGGCACAAAAATGTCAACTGCCTTCCGTCCATCCTCGGTTGGCGACGACTTCTGGACAATGAGGAATAACTGGTGTATTCAGTCCACGGGTAGCGCGATGCTTCATGCATTTATGGCCGCCATGGAATGGCTCATTAAAGACCACAGACTCAATGCTAAGTTTAATATGTCAGTCCATGATAGTATTCTGTATATGTGTCCAAAGGAAGAAGCAGAGACTTTAGCAGCTTTATTCCAAGTCGCTCATGCCTGGTGCTGGGCTTGGATGCGATATAACTATGGGATCTATGAACTTCCCGTGGCAAACGCATGGCTCTCATCTATCGAGATTGATCATATCTTCCGCAAAGCGGCAGACGCTAGTACTAACACAGTATCCCAACAGAAAAAAGAAAATGATGGAAACTCAATTACAATCAAAGACCTCATCCCCGTCTTTAACAAGCTTTGAAGAAATAAATACCTACTTCGAAACGAAGTACGGGCTCTCTCTTTTCATGCAAGAAGAGCCTTACTTAATGGCAGGCAAAAAGCCTCAGTATTGGGTGGGGCTCGTTAGCACCGAGTTTGCTCTATTGAAAGCCAATGGAGACCTTACTACAAAGTATCCTAAGAAAGCTGGTATGACTCTTAATGCAGGTCACAGATGCATAACTCTAAATACCCTTAAAAGAAATATTCATAGAGATAGGATGCTATTTATTAGAGCTTAGCAGTCTAGATCCAATGCATCATCGGTCTTGAAATTAAGAGTCTGAGCAGAATTCTCATCCTCGGCCCCTAGACGTCCTACGTCATTTCTCCAAAGAGCAAAGTCTATATTGAGCTTGAACCATGGCGGATACTTGCCTTTGTTTGATTTATCACATTTCCACACTCTTTGAAGAGTTCCTTGTACCACCTTAGAGTTGTCTATAACAAAAGATCCGTCTGCGGCGATCTTTCTAGCATCACGAGGAGTGAACTCGTAAGTCCCTGACCCGTCTTCTGCATCTCCACAAGTGAGCTCTAAGCTTGTTGATTTAGGACAATTACAGGCTTTTGCATCTTCTACAATATAGCTTTCTGTTGTTTCTGGGCCAGTAACTCTAGACCATACTGCTAGACCAGTGGGTTCTCCGTTTTGGGTCTGTAAGCATTTTCTCGTGGGTAAGAAATCGACAATAGAGATAGGATCAAAAGCGGCACAAGGTTGGGTATAAAATCTACCATCAGATATAGAGACATTAACAGAATAATTTTGTTCATATATAAATTGTGATGCTTCTGTGACTTGAACAAATCTCTCGCTATCTAGCTCAAATCCTGTAGCAAATTCTACTCCTGGTACTTCTGGTACCCATCCTGTCACGGCATCGGCGATTAGGTCTAAGATAGGCAGAGAAAAACTATGCCCCTCTCTTTGGGTCTGCTTCTGAACAAGAGTGACGCTGTATGTCATCTTCCTTGTCCTGATTGTGGGTATATAAGCTCCACCGCCCATCTCGTTAGTTGATGAACCAGAGACATAGCTAACAATAATCATGGCCTGTTCTGCAACTCGACCAGATTGATCTAGCTCTTCGGCTAGTCTCAAGACTACGGCGCTCTGTCCTATAGTGCTATGTACTCTCGTATGTAGCTGGTTCTCTATTTCTAAAAGCATTAGAACTCGCCGCCAGACAGATAATCAGTTAGAACCCACTTCCCGCTGGTGTTATCATATATAAGGAAATCCCCTTTCTCCACATTTCTAGAGAAATTAACGTCTGATAGATCCTGTAGCTTACGAGTAGATTCTAGGGAGATGATATACTTACGAAGCGCATCGGCGTCTTCCTTATGCTTGGTACCATCAGGAAAAATACCTGTCTTATAGCCCGTTAAGTAGCCATAGCAGTTTCCTGAGTCGTTGTTTGTGAGATACATCGCCCCACTACCTTCTCCGGTTGGGTGGTATGGGTTATATCCTTTATAAGAGCTTGTAGACATTAGAAAGTATCCTCAGTAGTTAGACCACCATAATTATCAAATTCTCCATCTGCAGACGGGGTGGTGTTATCTGCAACGAGACCGTCGCCATCTTCAGGGCTATCTGAATCCTCAGTATTCACAAAGCTGGATAGGGATCTTGTAGTCTCAAGGGCTTCAAATAGTACGTTAGAACGCTGATTGCTATCAGATTGAACGTCTTTCATGCCAATAGTCTCTGGCTGGAGAGACTTCTCGCTGTAGCTGTTGAGCACTGGAGACTCTCTATTAGCGTAAGGGAACCCTCTATCATTACTTCCTTCACGTAGCACCCACTTATTAAGCGAGGGGTCAGTGAAGCTCCTTCCTCTCTGATAAGAGCTCTTCGTCATAGAGCAACCAGATCTCCAATAGCGATAGGCTTCTTGCCATTTAAGCCCTGCACTTGGGCTTCCTTTAGATCCCCAGGCCTCTAATTGCTGTAATGCTTTCTCTGCTGCTTCTTGGACTTGGGTCCTAGGGCGGAGTACATCTAGATAAAATCTAGCAATAGTAGCCTGAGTTCTTCTAAACGAGCCAGCTATAAGCACTTTACCCTGAGGCGGAGCACTTTCAATGTAGTTATTTACTAGCTGAGCAGCGTCATTTAACGCGAGCTGGATCTTATCTGCGTCTATCCCGTTTCCGGTAGGGTCTTCAATATTAGATAACTCTACGGCTTCTTGGAATCCAAAAATAGATACAAAGTAATCAACAGTCGCTAGGTTACAATTACTCGCTACCCCGTATATATCTCTTGGAGGCTGAGGTCCTGACATAGCTTATATTATTCTTCTTTTTACTTTAAACAAAAAGGGCCGACCCGAAGGCCAGCCAGTTTGTTAGGTTGTTGATTATAAATCAGACGCAGTTCTTAAGAACGGCACCAGCACCAACTTTACCATTTTCGCCCATGCCGACTAGCTCGAAGGAACGCTCGACAAGGATGTCGCCGGTGAATACACGGCGTTCGATGTTGAAGCGCTCAGGAGTAGCGATAGGATAACCAGCAAGGGTGTAGGTGTATCCAAAAGCAGGGTTACCATAGTTTGCATCCAGAGCAGGAGCGAAACCATCGGTAGCACCAGAAGGCTGATAGAAGAGAACAGCGATATTGCTATAGATGTTCTCAAGTGAACCAGTGGACTGGTTAAGCTTAAGACGACGTGCAACACGAATCTCGTCAAGGCCAAAGATGTTGGCAAGAGTTGCTTCGTTGACAAGAACGCCACGTTGCATGAAGTCTCTGATTCTCTTGTTACGCTTGAGGGCGTTGAAAGCGTCAGGTGAGATAACCATCTTATTAGGATAGGTACCGATCTGAGCGCGAACAGCTTCCTTAGCTTCGTCAATTAGAACCTCAATGTCAGAAGTAGCAGCATTGAACTTGTCTGCACCAGAGGCGCGAGTAGCAAGGTCGAATACGCAGGAAGTCTCATAAGCAGTGTCGTCTTGGACGGCAGTTGCAACATGGATCTCCCAGGATTGCATAAGACGATTTGCAGCGTCCTTAGCAGCATACTGACGAAGGTCAATTTGAGCAGCGCCATTCTTGGCTTCTGCTGCGATTTCCTCAGCAATTTCCCAGCTGATAGCTTCTTGACGGAGCGAGAAGCTTCTGGTTCCGAACTCGTTCTGGATCTTTTGGATATTAGTTCCAGGAGCGCGGTGGAAATTCTGAGCGGCAAAGGCTTCCTTGCCGAATACGAGTGTACGGCCAGCGCGTGTATTCATAGATACAGCCGGACCGAAGAATGTAGCCACGCCTTCAGCGTTTTTGTAGCCTTGGGCGAGTTGCGTAAGAATAGGATCGATTACGCGTACTTGATCTAGATTCATCATGATTTAATATTCTCCTTATTTTATCAAGCAGAGCCTTCAGAACCTAGCTTAACTCTGATAAACTGACCATCTGTAGTACCAGCGGCAGTGTCAAGAGCTCGACCAAGAATGAAGTTTGTACCGCCACCACCAGAAGCAAGAGCTTCTCCGGAGTCGGACGCGTATACGGCGGCATCAACAGCGATTGAACCGGAAGCGGCGTCAACCTCTACAATAACGATTCCTTCTGTTACTACAGAAAGGAGGCCTTGATATGGAAACACTCCAGGCTTAGAAGGAGTGGTGGATGGATTGAGTTGACCCTCGTAGACGAGAGTAGATCCATCATTGACTTGATATCCTTTAGCGGTCAATTGACCTTGACCAGGAGCATCAAAAATAGTAACGCCAGAGGCGAAATCGCCATCATTGGCGGGGTATGCACCAGCACGAGTTACGAAACGGTGAGCAGCAATTGTGGCGCTGGTCGATACAGTTTCGACATACTGGTGGTCAAAAGACATATAGCGGGGGTCTGTTGCCATTAGTATTTACCTTAGTTGTTGTTAATAACAAACTTAACAGCTGTTAAGTAATCGCAGTCGTTCTCTTCAGCATAAGATAATGCATCTGCATGAACATTTGCGGTGTTTGGATCGTAAGCGTATCCAGAAGCGTTGGGCTCAACCGACTTCGACTTTTTGGGTGCAGAAGCTGGTGTTGCAAACTCTTCAAACGAGACCATAGATGGTAAGGAATCAAGAACTCCACGTAGGAAGTCAAATTGAGATGCCTTTCCGGTCTCCGAGAAATTCACAGAGTTCTTATTGTTAAGAGTCTCCATGAAACGAACGAGATCGCCCTTAGGAACGACTTGTTCGGTCAGCTTACCGGACTCGAAAAGTCCTTCAGCAAACGAAGAAATTTCTTTCTCTCGAGCTAGCTTTCTTTGCTTACCAAGCTCTTCCTCGAGTTCGGCTACACGGGCGTTAAGATTCTCAACGCTCTGATCTCCAATAGCGGATTCGCTATGATCTAGAGATTCTGTAGCCACGGATGCGGCTTCTTCAGCAAGGTCAGCTTTCTCTTCTTTCTTTTCTTCTTTAACCTTTTCGGACGTGTCAGATTTTTTCTCATCCTCATCCTCGTCCTCTTCTTTCTTCTTTTCTTCTTCCGTGTTGTCGCAGCCTTCGCCGCTGTCAACTACTTCCTCAGCGCGATCCTCCTCTTCTTTCTCTTTCTTCTCATCTTCCTTTTCTTTGGCGTTATCAACTACTTCTTCAGCGTGATCAGCCTCTTCCTTTTTCTCTTCGTCATCCTCACCCTTTCCTTCTTTCTCTTCCTCGTGCTTTTTGAGTCCTTCTGGCATTTCGCCATAGGAAGCGCCCTTCTCCATCATGGATCCGGCCTGCTTCTTGAGAGCCAGTGCTTGGAAGAGCTCGTCTTCGTCGTACTCGGCAGCTAGAGAGGCAATTTTCTTGTCGTTATTCTCCATTTCACCAGAGATATCTTCTTCGCCTTCCTCTTTAGCAGGCTCAATGCCTTCTCCCTCTTCATCACCCATACCTTCTTCGGCAGGAGCTTCTTCATCACCCATACCTTCTTCGGCAGGAGCTTCTTCATCGCCCACACCTTCTTCGGCAGGAGCTTCTTCATCGCCCACACCTTCTTCGGTGGGAGCTTCATCTTCTAGACCCATGTCATCACCTTCTCCTTCACCCTCGGGGGCTTCAGATTCGGCTTCAGGGGCCATTTCTTCATCTGTTTCTTCGTCAGCAGCATACTCCATTTTATAGTCGGCAGGAGCACCTGTTTCGCTGACTTCATTGCCTGAGTCGTCATAAACGGAGGGTTTGCCTCCGCCAATATTGATATTGACGGTCATTCCGCCCTCGGCATGATCAGCAGTTTGATCGACCGAGACCTCCTTGACTACGTCATTGTTTTTCTTTTTAGTCATAGCAAAGTTGTTTGTTTCTAAGGCTTCTTTAAACGAAATAGTGATGTCCCCCTCTTCGGGAGCCAAGTTAATAATTTTTTCGTTATTAAGTTCACCTTCGGAAAAAGCGGTGAGGCCTTTAACGGCAGGAATTGATACTAGTCCAAGATGGCGAAGTGCTAATTTTCCGGGGTAAGGATTTGTCTCAGCCTCGGGTAAGTAAAACGAGCTACTTACTTTCTTAAACACTCCGTCGCGAATTAGTTTTTCAGCTTTAGGAGTAAGTTCAACGTTACCCCATAAAGCCTTACCTTTTCTCCAAAGATTTTTTACCCAACCCAATGCTGGGGTCCCGTCTGTTTGATCATGCCCGATAATAAGAGGGGCCTCGTGGTCACCAGGGACATAAGTCCCGATGACCTGATCCAGATCCTCCTCTGTGAACATCAGCTTTTGCCCAGTGGAGCTGATCTGAGGACCAGCCCTGAACATCTCTATATGCACAGATTTCTTCTTTTGTTGAGAAGATAAAGGTTCTTTTGAGTTTATAACCTGTTCTTGATTATCAGACATTTTTAATTATCAAACGGTAGTTTGGTTAAGGAGATAGTCGAATCTATCTACGTTTCTAGAGAACGAATCCTGTACCTGAGCAACCTGACCAGCAGGTGTTCTAACCACAGTAACAACTAGACGCTCAAGCGTTGGCGATGTAGCCACATAAGCATCGAGTCTTAATGTTCCATTTTCCAGATCAGCCAGGCTGTTGTTGGCATCAGAGCAAACAACCAGGTATGCCTGTTCTGGTCTTGCGCCAAAGAGCGCACCCTGACGATAAAGTTGGCCCATAACCTGAGAGGCAATAGACTTGGCTCTAGAATAGAGTGTACCAGCGGAATCGATCTGCTCAAAGAGAACATCGTCGAAGCTCCTAGCCATAACGTCTAGAAGGACGTTAAGGATCGCTCTCGTGTTAACAAACTTGAAGAGGGCGTTTGGACTCATTGTTCTAGCACCCCAGGCAACAATTCCTCTATTGGGTAGGCTTCTAATTGGATTGAGGCCTAGAGGGTATGTAACTTCTTGCTGTTGAGCCGTGATATCGAAGCGGAGGCCATTGGCCCCTCTTAGCGGATATCTTGCACCAGCAGGGGCTTGTTGGAATCCTTCGTTAACGTATCTAGAGCAGGCAATACCTGCAATGTACGCGCTAGGAGGAACAAATCTATCAGCACTGTTCTTAATGTAAGGAGCATAGAAAGCACCATGTCCAAAAGGAGCACCGGCTGTAGACTTAACATAGGCGAGTTCATCTTGTACTTCACTCAAGCTGAGTTCATCAGCTCCACAATCGATAAGGGCGATGTGCTGAGTACCAGAGATACCCTCAACTTCACCAAGCTTACCTTCGGCAGCTCTTAGAAGTGCTTGAGAGATTTTCACTCTTTCTTCTCTTGCTTCTTTCTTGGTAAGAACACTAGTTTCTTGCTTGAAGCTTGCGTATGCTTCTGGGGCAAAGAGGAAACCAGGGCGATATTCGCTGGCACCCATGCCTTGCTCGATAGCATAAACAAAGTCCTGAGCTCTTGCTTTAGAAGATAACTTATAAGCAGAGAAGTCAGCAGCTTCAGAAAGTGAACTGATTCTAACTATGTTAGTATCTCTCTGTCCGTATCTGTTAAGACCGGGAACAACAGGAGAAGGGATGCCGTTCTTAGAAGTAATTTTTACTTTAAGGATATAATCGTGACGATAGAATCCATTAGCAATAGAACTATCTAGGAACACCGTAGTAGAACTAGAAGTGAATGTAGGAGCAGAAGTTACAACGAAAGCAGAATCGTTGGTTACACTTGCAACCTCGAATCTGTAACCATTAATAACAACATAAGATCCATTATAAAGGCTCTCAGTAAATTTGGTTGTCACTGAACTGTAGCTTGCGCCAGCAGCAATAGTGTCACCAGCCACGTTACTAACAATAGCCTGAGTGTTAGAGGAAACAGTAACAACTTCATATGTAGCGGATCCAATAAGGAGTCTATATCCGGGGGCAATAGATGAAAGGAAATCCGTGCCTGAACCTAATAAAGCTCCGCTTGCTAAGAGCTGAACTGTGCCGCTCTGAGCTGAAGTTGATCCTTGGATAGTTGTGTTAGAAGCCGTCGTTGCAACACTACCCGTAAGTGCTTTTCCGTCATTTGTAGGACGAAGAGCAGGCTTACCTGCATTAGCAGTAGATGTGGAGATTCCGACGCCGTTGTTAGGTGCAAAGTTACCAGCTCCTAAACCAGAGTAGTCAACAGTAACTGCATCTACATCATAGTAAGCATCGAGTTCTTTCTCTGCAAGAACTTCTTTGAGCGACTTAACGATGTCTGCTGTAAGCTCGTCTGGAGTAGCGCCATTAGCAATAATGACTCTGTTCTCTCCTGCGATGTTTACATAGAAGACTTGGATGCTGTCAGGAAC
>Ga0080013_1002070_pt1 | contig 24662 bp, 32 predicted proteins | sample ETNvirenome_6_85_FD_69236 | JGI IMG/M metagenome (GOLD analysis project Ga0080013, IMG submission 69236) | Marine viral communities from the Pacific Ocean - ETNP_6_85 (SPADES assembly) (version 2) | ecosystem: Environmental > Aquatic > Marine > Oceanic | place: Pacific Ocean | collected 2013-06-19
ATAAACACCTGTTGGGGAACCAGAATGTGATGTTAAATTAAACTTAAATCTCATAACCCATGCTGTATCTGATAATGCTGTAATTGGATCATAAGATTTGGCTATTGCACCTCTAGGGAATGTACCACCTAAAGTTTGATTAGTTGTATTAACTTCTACTCCACTACCAACATCTGTAAAATTATTTGATGAGAAATCATCACTAACTGTTACTGTTGAAGTTGTTTCACTTCCACTTAACCTCTTTGAATCTAGATATTTAATGGTCATGTTGTTCCTTTCTCCTTCCACGATGTAGTTCCAATAGAATATTGAAAAACTGTGTCATTTTGTCTACCTATGATGTAAAACTTTGTATCGTCACTTGATAAAAATAATCCTTCAGGAAATTCTTCTTGACTAGTAACATTAAATGATTTAGAGTCATAACTAGCAGTTGACAAATCCCAAGCTGTGCTTAGGGAATATTGACAAACATTATCATTTTGATTACCTATTATGTATAATTTTGTGCCATCTGAATTTAATTGTAAATCATTTAATTGATTATCTTGACTACTAACATCTAAATATACTGAGTCATAACTAGCAGTTGACAAATCCCATGCTGATGATAATGAATATTGATAAATCTTATCATTTGTAGAGCCAGAAAGATATATCTTTGTTCCATCTGATTTGAAAGTTACCCCAGTTGGTGTAGTGTCCTGACCACTAACACTTAAAGACACACTATCGTAAGAAGATGTTGAAATATCCCATGCTGTACTTAATGAATATTGATAAATCTTATAATTTTGTACTCCAGAAAGATACATCTTTGTTCCATCTGATTTGAATTCTATTCCATGTGGTTGATTATCTTGAGTTGCAATTCCAAATGATTTACTGGCATAAGAAGCTGTGGATATATCCCAAGCTGTAGATAGAGTGTATTGATATATTGTATCATTAGTATGACTATCAAGTGCATACATTTTTGTGCCATCTGCACTAAAACTTAATGCCCTAACTGATGCAGCTTGAGAACCTGTATCGAATGATTTAGAGTCGTATGTTGAACCTGCGACACTACCAGCTAGTCTAGTATAAATCTTTCTAGTATCAGTTTCTTCAAATCTGGAACCAGCAGGTGATGTGTTTGAATTTAAAGGATATGTTGTTGTGGATGTTGAAGTTAAACTTAAAATTACTATACCTTGATAACCATCTCCACCATTACCTCCACCATGTCCAGAATCTCTTGCTCCACCTCCACCAGAACCATATCCAGTAGCATCACCAGCATTACTATTATCATTTCCTGAACCAACACCACCTTTACCACTTGCTCCTGTACTTGTATTATTACAACCAGAACCTCCTGCTGAATAATAATAAGCTGAACCTGAAATTGATGATGATACACCTACACCTCCAAGTCCACCACCACCAGTACCTGTTGATGTAGTGCCATTACCAACTGCTCCAGCACCTCCACCTCCTGCTCCTGAATTTTCGTGTGATGAATCACCACCATCATAACCTTGACCTGAAATACCTGTACCATTATTAGTTTTATTCTCAGCACATCCTCCACCTGAACCACCATTACCACCAGCATTTGGATAACCAGCACCACCACCACCTCCAGTTGATGTGATAGAATTTATTGATGAATCACCACCGTTTGTACCAACAACTCCATGACCACTACCTCCACCACCAGCTCCTCCTGCACCAACAACAACTGAATAAGTTCCTGCTGCTAAATTAGTAAAAGTACCAGTTTTCATCCCTCCTGCACCTCCACCTCCTGCTGAAGTTTTTCCTCCTCCACCTCCACCAGCGACAATGAGGTATTCTACATCTCCACTTCCTGTTAATACAAAATTTGTACTTCCAACACTTGTAAATGTAAATACAGATTTAGCACCATTGGTTGATTCTGTTCCACCAGCACCATCAAAGTTGGTGGTTATTGTTCTATCAGATTCTATACCTTGTAATCTTTTACCAGAATGATATGTTATAGTCATTAGTCAACATCACCACATCTAAGCAATCTGAACCTCAACTGCTGCTCCGTTCTTCCAAATCTTGGTAAAGACTCCTTCATTATTTGAATCTATTTTCTTAATATAAATATCTCTATCTCCTGAACCTACTGTACCAAATGATGAGGCTGTACCTGTATATGTTGTTGTGGCTGTGTTTGAGAAAGTGTGAACTATTGTTGCACCCCCTCCTGCTGCTGCTTGGAATGTTGGTGCTGCTCCTGCACCATTACTTGTTAATACATGGGTTGCTGTTCCTACTGCTACTGTTGCTGGATCTCCATTAGCATCATAAGTAATTAATTCTCCATCTGTACCACCAGCCATCTTTGCTAATGTTACTGCATTATCTGCTATTGTCAACGCTCCACTACCTGTTACATCTCCTGTGTGAGTTGCATTTGTTACCTTTGCTGTGTTTGCTGCTACTGCTGTTGCTGATCCAATATCTGCTTCTGCTAAAGTCTGATTAATCCATGCTGAACCATTCCATTTTAAGATTTCACCACTAGAATTATTTGTAATGGTTACATCCCCGATGTCACTTACTGCATTAACAACTCCTCCACCATAACCATACCAGTAATTTCCTTTTCTGATAAGGATAGTTGGAACAGTTGAAGATAATGTTTCATTTGAACCACTTACTGTTTTGATATGACCATCTGCTGAAGGACTTGATGTATTGGTCAATGTGATAGTATCACCTGTATCTGCGAAGAGATAAACTAAATCATACTGACTTGTGTTTGTTATTGCTAATTTATCTAAAGTGTCTGATGTACTTGATTCTGCTGCTACTACTGTAACACTGTCTGTTACTGTTGCTACTCCACTTGCTATTGTAACTGTTGCTGTTGTTGGAGTGTTACCAAACATCCCTGCTTGATCTGGTGATTCATTCCACTCATTACTACCAACTGGAGAAGAACCATCATCTGGATATGTATTTGTATCTACTTGTGTGGCGTGTTTATAAATTGCCTTACGTGCCATATTAACTTCCTGTTATTGTTTTGCCATCGATTTTAGTTAATTTGAAACTAACCTTTTCCTCGAACCTAACCTTATCGTCAAGCCCACTTCTGCCTTCAGGAAATCTCATGTTAAGTTTCTCTAATAAGTTAAATATACCCGAAATTGATACTCTAGTCATATATGTATTATTATGTAATGGTATATTAATATTACTGTTATGACTATGTATTTTGTGTAGAGATATAGGGTTTATATTTAAAAAAAATAAAAAAGATGTGACTAAACACCGTTCATTGTGTGATTAACATACAATGTTAATGTGTCTGTGCTTGTTTTGTGGAAGCTAGCTGGGCTACTAAAGTTCCAATGAGTTAGGATTTTTACACCGTTTGCTAGAGTTGCTGCTTTGTCGACAATACAACCACCTGTGATTGGGTTGCCTGAACTGGTGTCAATTTGTGAGGTAGTCCAACTAAATTTATAGGTGACTACATCTACACCTCTACCAGTGTTGTCAGTGTCTGAATCATTAGTTTTTGGATAAGCTGATGTACAGTCTTTTTGTGCTCCTGATGTAACTATAGGACTTAGCACTTCTCCATAATCATCTGCTTTTGCTAATGTATCTGCACTTGATGGATTGTTTAATACACAAGTTGCTCCTGCTCCAGCTGCTACTGCTCTAAAGTCTTCATTGGCTGATGGGGTTTCTGATGCACCTAGTTTGGCGTAATAGATATCTCCATCATTAGTTACTATATTAGCTCCATAAAACCATTGTTTTCTACCATCTGTGCTTGTTTTTACAACACAGATGTTATTTTTTGGATCGATTGAAGTTGGGACTTCATTATATGATCCTTCTACTAATGTAACCATAGTGGTATTTAAAAGGTTATATATTTAAAGATTATCATGGGTTAAGATTGGTATCTGTGACCAGATTATTTATTGTATCTGCTGAAAATTTCTCAAGATCAAACCCATCCATGAGATAATCACCTGTTTCTATTACAGTTCTTGAGTCTGGATAATACCATGTTATTGATTTAATTGTAGAATTTGTATCAAGTGATTTTATACTATTTATTACGTTAACTTGGAAATTTTCTCTTACAAAATCTAGTAAAAATGGACATTTAATAGTATATCTAGAATTGATAGATGAATAAATGGTAAGAAAATTGTTTTTGAAATTAGTAACTGATGTTGCATCTGTTAATTGTGGTGCAAGAACACGTTTTGAATATAATCCTATATCGTTTATAGATGAAGTATCATCAGCATGAACTACAGAAAAATTTCCACCTGCACGGGTTGACACATATAAATCATTTACTGTGTTTGTGTCGTCAAACCCATCAACATTTATTTGATACTTACCATTCTGAAACTTTAAAATATCTTCTAAAGATGTGTTTTTATGTTCAATAATACATTTTCCTCTAGGAGATACATAAAATGACTTATTATTAATAACCATTAATTGATTAATTATTTCTAAGAAATTACCTTCAGCAGTATAACTGTTTATGGTTGCTGCTAAACTAGTTAAATCTCTTACACTTAGTTTAAAAGTAGGTGTATTTGCAAGAAGTATATTAAGTTTAGCAAATATTGCTCTGATTATTTCTTGTGGTGTTATAGTTGTAAATGATGTTGTTGATCTACTTCCACTATATTGATAAAATTCACCTGTAGCAGTTCCAGCTGTAAGTAATTGATCACTTACTAATGTGTCTGTTATAACTTTACCAAATCCTTTTACAAATATCTTTTTACTGTCCAAACTTGATTCAATTTTCCATACCGTGCCAGCAAGTTTCATTATTAATGGTATTGGTCTAGATGAGAAAATTTGTTCAGCACTTACTGAATCCAATATTCCTCCACAATATACACGTACTTGATGTAATTCACCACCAAATTTGCCTGTTGTACCTGTGACATTATTTCCACTCCATGCATTGGCTCTAGAACCTAATGTTGCTTGTTGGGTTACATTAAATGAACCTGTAGAATGTGTACTATTTGTGTAAGTTGCATTTACAGAATCAAATGGTACATCTTCTGTTCCGTCTACTAAATAAAGATTAAATGTATTACCGATTCTTTGTAACCTTATAAGAACTGTTTTGCTTGTTCCTACAGATTTTGAACTACTTGTCGACATGGTTTGAGATGAACCACCTGAATTATTTCTAAAAGCAAGATATGCAAAATAATTAGATCCTGATTTTCCCAAATCCAATCTTATACCTACTCCATTAGTATCTATTTTTGAATAAATGGTTCCAGCACTACCACTTGAAGGGGATGTTACCCAAGCATATATTTCAAAGTCACCAGCAAAATTGTGAATAGGTGTAGTACCATTAGATTCAAATTTATTTTCTAATATTGCTGCTTTACCACTAGCCTCACCATCATAAAATCCTTTAAATTTATGATTTGATGTTGTATTTAAACTATAATCGAAGCCATCAAAATTATCAAATCCAGTTATTGAACCATGTGTTTGATCTATAGGATCTACATTATATCCACTTTCATCTAAAACCGACCCTTGGAATAGATATGCACCTCTTAAATTTTTTGTATCTGCTATATCCTGAATATATTTATATTCATCTCCTATGTTAACAGCTACCTTTGAAGGTACTTCAAAAACACCAGAATCTACTGCTCTTAAACCATCTCTAGATACCTCTGCATGTCTTACTTCTACCTCAGAGGCAATTTGGTTTGTTCCTGCTTTTATTAATTTTATATTTTTTCTCATTGTACTTTCACCATCACATCATCTGATCTAGTTCCTGCTCCACCAGTATTATGTGCAGTAATGAATGTGACGTATGTATCATTAGATGTTAATCCAGTTATTAATTTAGTATATTTACCTGTAGTTCCATCTATTAACCCTTGAGCAGTTGTATAATCTATTGCAACAGTAGTTTTGTTTAATTCTTTTGTGTTTTGATATGTTAATAAGAATTTTGTTATTGCTGAACCTCCAACTCTTGTAGGGTTATTCCATTCATATTTAAGTGTATTACTTGCAGATGTTGTTATTGCCATATTTGTTACTTGTTCTGGTGTATCAGCATCATAAATTGAAATTACATCTCCTATTATATAATCTACATTAAGTGTCCAAACAACAGGTGATGTTGAATCTGCCGAAACATCTAATGATGTAATAGAACCATAACCATTAAAAAATGATGTTGAAGAGACTGTATCCCATATTCTAAATAGGAATGTATCTGTTATTGATCTAGACTCAAATCTTTTTAAAAATATATTTAAAAGTTTTACATTGTTGGTTTCAGTTGAGTCAGTGTATGCTATTGCTGTATCTGCTGAACCACCTGAAGGGGTATATTTATCAACATCTATTTTATTATCAATATATTGTAATTCTGCTTCTGTAAAAGGTGCTGTGTTTTGAGATAATGTTACTAGATTATTATCAAATTTGAAAGAAAATCTTGCTTGTTTTGTGTTACCTTCCATTTTTACAAGTAAATTTGAATCTGCTGTGTCTTCTGGTAATGGCATTGGGGATATAGGTGAACTTAAATTGATATTTATTGATTCAAATGCAGTTGTCTTTAATTTTTCAAATACATATTTAGTAGTGGAATTTGTAGAACTACTTGTATAGCTTTCAGGATGTACTTTAAAAATATGTAATTCCAGAGTCAAAGTTTAGCCTTCCTTGTATTACTTGTTTCTATTGCTCTCATGATTGTTCTTTGGAAATTAAGCATATCCTTGTCTGAATAAATACTTCCATTGACTGTTACATTGATAACTGTTCCACTACCACTTCCAACAGGAGATATTTGTTCTGCACCTCTTTCTCCAAATGAATATGTTTTACCACTTTTACCTACACCAAATATTGGTTCTTTTATAATTCCTCCTGCAAAGTTTGATTGATGACCACCCCGTGCACCTCTACCACCACCAAGGTTTGTTAATTTTGGTGCAGATGAAGTTAAGGATTGTGCCATACCAAATAATTGTTCGGCTGTTGATTGTTTACCAAATCCTAAAAAGTCTAATGCATGTTCAGTATATGTTCCTTCAGTGTCTCCAAACAATTTTCCAACTCCTAATGCACCTTGCCTTACTCCTTCATATTGATCTGGTGCAAACTGTTTCATAGCTGATCCTGCAACATCAACAGCAAGTAAAGCTTGACCAACAATAGGTATGAATTTTGCAGCAGATTTTGCAGCAACATTTGTTGCTATTTTAGTAATAGCTTTAGTTCCAGCACCTGATGTTACTTTATCAATAGCTTTTACTCCAAAATTCAATGCTTTAGCTGCAATTTTAGTTGGTATTGCTGCAACTGATTCTACGATTTTTACTGCTTTTACTGTTCCTTGTAAAACTTTGGTACTGTTAGAAATAGATTTTTCTATTTTTGGAAGTATTTCTGCTGCATGAGCAGACTGTCCATAAATTTTAGCATCTGTTGTTTTATCCAATATATTAGTGGCTGTTTTACCATAAATTTTAGCATCTGATTTTTCCAAAACAGTAGTTGTTTTTGCTGTCTGTGTTAGTATTTTTTCCAAAGGCACTGATACTTTTGCTGCTGTTATTTTAATTGATTCTTCTATAGCTTTTTTAATTCCATCACCAGAATCAAGAACTGCTGCAACAGTTTCACCTATCATTTTACCATTTCTTACAAACCAAGGATAAACAGTTTGATAGAATGGTATAATAAATTTTCTAAGTAACAATATTAATATTGGTCTGAATAAGAATCCGAAGAAATCACCTATAGGTCTAAGTATAAGCATTGTAGCAAATTTTGTCATTTTAAGTAATTGTTGAAATGCTGGTGATGAATCAATAATAGCTTTACTTAAAGCCAATCCTCCACCTATAGCTCCAAGTCCAAGTCCTGCTGCTGCCGTTTTACCTTGACCTCCAAACATTTTATTCCATTTAGAGTCTCCTCCAAAAAGTTTTTCAAATTTTGACTCTAATGTTGAAAACAATTTATTACCAAATGTTCCTTCAGAAAGCATTGATTTTTCCTTTGTTTCATCTACAGTTAATGATTTTTGTCCTTTAAGGTCTTGTAATCTTTGATAATTTGCCATCTTTAACCCACCTACTTGTTGCAACATATTCATTATATTTCCACCAATTCCACTACCTCCTTGTGCTCTCATCATAGTGGACATTAATTTTCTACTTCTCAACATTTTGTCGTTGAGTAGGGATTCAGATTTATGTGCATCTGTTCTTGCTTTAATAACTTTTATTTGACCAGCAGTACTTATATCAGATTTCATTTGGGCTTTTTTAGTTGCATCTTCAAGTGATTTAGCAGCTTTTTTAATGGCTTTATCTATACTTACTCCGTCTAAATCCACTGTTACTTTAGCACTAATGTCTTCTTGTCCAGCAACCATATAAATCTTATACCTTACGTCTATTTAAGTTTGTTCGCTTTAAAACGTTCCTTTCGTGACTCTTCTTGATGTTCAAATAATATACAGTTAAGATATCCTATTTGTTGGGAATCGACTTGGTGTTTTGTCCACCCGAATTCCCTTGCGAAGAAGTAGTAAATGCTTGAACTTGATCTTGTATATCCTCTCCCACGAACGTCTCCACCCATTCTTCCAAATACTTCGCTAAAGGGTAGTCTTTCATGACCTCCTTCATGATTTCTTTCGCTACACTAGATTTTAAATTTCTTATTTCAGAAATATCTTTGGTTTTAAAAGGTGCTTTTGTAATAACTGCTGTAAGAATTAATTGTCTGTATAATGGTATATTTACCTTAGGTTTATTAACTTCTGACATATCAAGAGTTTTATTAAGTATATTTTCTAATTCTCCAAATGTAATATCATCCTCATATTCTATTGTTTCTGGTTTATCGTTTATTTTTATATCAAATGATTTTAAAGTCAATATAATTAAATATTTTGCCTAGTATAAAAACCTTATGATTATTCTTCTGTTGCTGTTGTGCTTGTTGCTACTACACTAATTGTCTTTGCTTGCCAGTTAATTTCTTCAAACACAGGTTCTACAGGTTCTAATCCACTTATTGATTGATCTCCTATTGATAGTCCAGATAAAGTAATTACAATTTTTTGATTTGCACTTTCTTCGAATGTTAGTGTAAATTCTGGTGAACCAGCTACTGTTTCTTGATAAGTGGTACTAGTATCTGCTTTGACTTGTGCGAGTAATTTCTCTAATAAGTTTTTGTTGATCCATGATGCTCTGAATGAGCCTGTAATATCAAGTACTCTTCTGAATGAATCAACTGCTGCGTGTGAATTTAATCCATAAAGTAATTCACTGTTCTGTGCAATAGATAGGTTAACATCTTGACATTGTACTACAGTACTTCCACCAAACTTTAGTTCAGCATGAGCGAATGTATATGGAAATTCTTGTGCTGGTACGGATGGGGATGAACCTAATGATGTAGATGGTGCTGTTTCTTTACCAAAAGTGACATCTGCCGTACAATCTACAAGTCCACCTACTGCTGCTGAGATTGATAAATTATTAACAAGTCCACCTTTCAATGTTCTAACAATGTCTGCTGAAGCTCCATCATAGCCTACTTCTATTGCTATTGTTCTAGGTGTTTTAAGATTGGCTGCTGTGTTATAAGTATGAGTATAAGGATTTGAACCTGCTGAAGTTGGTGCTCCTAAAAGTGCTCCAAATAACCAAGGGTTTGATAATGTGAATCCCATTGATGCTGTTCCTTGTTGTTGACCATATGCAAATTTATGTATGGTATTTTGGTTTAATGCTGCTAAATTAATTCTATTATTGGTTAATGTTAAACTTGATAATCTGTCTTGAAGTCCAAATTTCTTATTAGCTGTAGCTCCAGCACTATATGAGGTCTCAAAATCGTATTTTACATATGCATGAGCACCTGTTCGTACCATAAGTTTATATTATGATAGTGACTTATAAAGTTTATCTATGGGTTTAATTTCCTGTATCTTATGATTATTGTATGCCTGTAGATATTCCTAAACATATCATTATCATGATATGATGATGATATTATCAAGTCTACAAAATTGGTTCTTCTAACATTATCCTTTATAATTCTGAATATTTCATTAACTACGTCCTCGTGATGTTCTAAATTCTGGAACGTATGTACGTCTATTTTAACGTTTATATGATGAAGAAAATCATCACCATGTAGTCCGAAATACTGTGGATCTTCATTTGTGGGTGTTAAAAGTATAAAATCTCTTCGATCATCCATAAAACCAGTTGATCTTTCTTCCCATACAAATGTTATGTCTGGATTGGTTCCAGCAGACCAATTATCTTCTAATAAGGACTTTGCATCGGATACTGTTGCATAAAGATTTGAATTACCCATATATTATATAAATGTTATAGACTAATTAAGTTTATTGTTTAACGATTGTCTTTCCTGTTATCTTTACGACTATTTTTATAATCCTTTCTTTTTGATAATCCTCTTGCTGTTGTTGATGTAATTTTTCTCCAATCATACATTTTTTCAACTCTTTTTCCTTTTTTGGTTCTTTCATTACTAAATCGTTTGTATTTCTGTGCATGTTTGATTGGAGCAGCTTTTCCAAATTTTTTCTGTCTGCCTGTTGGGGTCAATCCTCTCTTATGCCCTAGTTTTTTTGCATATATTCCATTAGCTATAAGAAATACTGATCTATCTATAAAATTACGTTTTTGTTTTAATGTTTTTAAATCATTATATTTTTGTAATTTTGTGGATGATTGAAGACCTTTTTTATTATTAATAAACCACCAAAGGATACTTTCTATATTAGGAAATTTTGGTTTTATTTTTGACCATTTTTTAGTTTTTTCTCCTATTTGATATTTTGGGGCTTTTTCTGCTGATCCACCCAAAGAATATTTGAATTCGTCTGACCATACTCCTCTTCCAAGTTGTTCCATATCATTTTTGAATTGTTCTAATACATCTGTCAATACTTCGTTGATAATTTCTCTATCTTCAGGTGTCTGCATTATTAAAAACTTATGTAAATTTCCACTGAACATATATTGTTCATTTTCTATAAACTTATCTATTTCTAAAGTTGATACTTTTACTGTATCTCCAGCTTTGTAAGGATTTCTGTGTTGAAAAGGCATTTTATATCTACCCTTCCCTTTTCCATAATTATCTGAATCAAGTTTATGGTGTTGTGTTGACATATGTGCTATTATTAATTTACCTTTTACTTTCCCTTTTTCTGTTTTCCCTAATAAATCATAATCCATTTGTGGTATCTCTTGTTCAATAAGAGGTACTTCTTTTTGATATTGTTTCCATAATGAACCACCTATACTCCATTGAGGTGTACTTGTGTATTTTTCATTCCTTGCCAAACCTCTTATCACTTCTCTGTAATATCTACTACCTAATTCTGGATTTTTTCTTGTTATCCAAGTATGATATGATATTTTTCTGCTATTCACTTTACGTACAAACATGTCATCTATATGCAATGTAATATTATGTTTTGGTATCTTAATCATTTTTCCTGAAGTAGTTTTTTGTTTCTTCTCTGTTTCAATATATTCTAATAAAAATGGAATATATGGTAATCCTAACTCAGATAGTTTTTCTTCTATTAATTGATTATATTGTAATGTTTTATTATTGCCTATTTTTCTTATAGTTTTTAATTGTTTTTCTCTTCCAATTTGGGTTAAAAATCTTCCATCATCTTTATATTTTTTATTACTTGAAAATAAAGCTTTTTCAATCGCTTCTTGAAAAACTGGGTCTTCTTTTTTTAATCTATTATAGTCAATACTACCTTTAATTAACTCAGATTTATATTTTTTAATTTTCATTTTTATGGTACAAAGAATATTTCTCTACGATTGTCTATACAGTTCTCTATATCTGCTCTCCAATCTGATTTAGAGCCTTCAAAACTAGCACCATCTCCACCTGTTGGAAGTATATCCATTCTGAAACTTGAGTTAAGCAAATCTATTGCTACAAGTTTAATACATGCATCTCCGATATCAAGTGGAACAGTTGCATCTCCATAACGATAAGTAACTCTTACCCTGTGTTTTCTAATAATTGTAAATATATAACCTCTTAAAAATAATTTACCGTAAACTGGTTCAAAATCATACCATTGTTCGTTACCTAAAATATCAGTATAAGTACTTCCTGCACCTTCCCATACCTCTATCTTATCTCCTTCATCTGGATCTAAATCTCTACAATTTCTATGTTGTAAGAATAATGGTGTACCCCATCCATAAGTGTATAATAATGGTAAATCATGAATTTCTCTTGATATTTGTTTATTTCTTCCAAAAGTATGACCTATACGTCTGTCAAGTTCCTCTTCCTTTCTGTTTATAATTTTCTCGACTTGAGCTTTGTTTGGAGTAGTAGTAGCAGTGATAGGAACACGAAGAAAATCGGATACATCAGCTACACTACAATAAGTCGTTGCCATGAATATATAAATGTTTATTCTTATTTAAATATTATTAAATATTCAGCACTGCCAGTCACATCTGCATAAATACCATTCTCAAATCGTCTGTGGATATTTAGATAAGCTACTGCGTCTTCTCCAAATACTGTAAATTCAACGGGAGAACTGCCTGTAGTACCATTTCTTAACTCTAATTTAGCACCTGAAGAGCCAGCCTTCATGCAATGAACATTAACAATAACCCCATGACTTCCTTTGACAATTCCATCAGCGTTTACATTTGCGACATTATGGTTAAGTTCTACCATAAGTATCATGAGGATTAGTCATATATAAACATTATTAAAAAAGAAAAAAAGGTTAGAAACCAATAACTCTAATACGTATGGTCATACTATTGACTGCTGTATCAGTATTATCCAATTCCTCAAGTGCTACAACGGTTGCTGTAGAACTTGTTGGTGTGTGACCATAAGCTTTAATTTTTCCTGTGGCTGCTGCTCCAGCTGCTGCTGGTGCGTATTGCAAAAGTAGACCTTTATTGCTATGAAGTATTTCTGCTCCAATAACTGTACTGATTCTACCACCCAAAGAAAGGTCAACTGTGTTTCCATTTGTAGCATATGTATCAGAGCCACCATAGGTGACGTCAACAATACATGACTTTAGTTTAGAAGTCAATTCTGCTTGGACTGACAAAGTTTTTCCTGTTAGACTCTTATGGTCTGAATTCTGTGCGATTGTGATTGCCATTAGTTTATATAAAGTTCACTAATATATAAAGTTAGATAAAAAAAGAGGTATTTCTACCTATTCGATTTCAAATTCTACTGTTTCTGTATCGTCACCGACTTCTACTTCTATGTAATAGTCACCAACTGTTTGATTTGATGGTATCTCCCAAACCCATGTGAATGATTCTGAATCATAGATGTTTAATCGTTTGTCTTTTACCTCGTCATTTGTATCGTCATTGACAATTTCATAATAGAGATATGATTCGTCAGTATCTAATGTGATATGGAAATATATTGTATCTCCCTTATCAAATGTATCTTCTTCGTCATTGTCATCATCTTTGACTAATAGAGATATAATTTCTCCCTCATCTTCAGGTATTACTACTACCTCTTGTTGAGTGATTCTATTATTAAGATCAGATACATTCTTACTGATTGCATTGATTCTATCTTCCAAAGCTGATATTTCGTTTGTGTTTTCTGTGATTTCATTAGAATTTGTTATGATATTAACAGTTTCTTCAGCATTTTCTACCTGTTTTTTAATCTCCTCCCATTGAGCAGACTGATAAACAGTAGATATGATAAAGCCCTGTTCTGTATCAAGGTCAAAGGTATCTGTTGGATTGTATGCTAATGCTACAATTAATGCGATAACTGCAACTGCCCCAATCCCATATACTTTGTATGTCATTGTTTAAATCATCAAATAAACCATATATAAATGTAATGGTGTTAGTTAACTGTTAATTAACCTATATTAAATCAATATAATGATATATCTATAATAAAGTGTTAGCTAAGGCGTGAAAAAGTTAATTAAGTTAATTAAGCTAAGTTAATTAAGTTTTTAGAAACCAAAGGTTAGGGTTAGAAAATAAAAAAAAAGAAGTTATTATTGTATGATTAAAGTTTAATATCTCTAATCTTACCTTGTGATTTGAAGTGACGACAAACAGTTTCACCCATTGTTCTGTAAACACCTTTCTCAACGAAAGCATTGTTCACGAATGGATAAGCTGGTGTTCTACGTGTTGCTTCATAGTACTCAGTTGGGATTGCAACTTGAATTCCAATTCTTGGATATCCGTAACCTTCTGCATCAGAAGTATCTAATGCGAATAGTCTTCCTACCTCGTTGCCACCACCTGTTGGGGCATCTTTGGATGGGATGAATGGGATACCATAGATAGAATCTACGTGAATTCCGACTCCAGTTCCTTTGAAAGTTTGGATACCGTTTACATCGACTTGTACTAATGCTTCACCATAAGGATTTGGAATCCTGACAGATGGCATATATAAGCCTTGTATCTCGGAGTAAACTTCGTGTGAACCTAGGAATACATTTGGATCTTTACCTGCTGCAATTCTAATCTTTCGTAAGAAAGTTCTTAGAGTATCGTCAGTTAAAACTCCGTCTGTTCCTATTGTACCTGATGCTGATTCCACAGTACAGTCAAAAGTACCACTATTACCATCTCTGTCAATAGTTGCATTTGCTGCCCAAGGATCGTACATACCATCATAGGAACCACCTAATGCATCTTCTTCAGCATCACTTGAAATGATTCTGTCGAGAGATTCAAAGTTGGTTGTACCTGTGTTGTGTGCACTTGCTCCTGCTGCTTCTGTTTCAACATCTGCGAGCAACATTCTATTCATGAACTCTTTATGCTGAACTGCCATATACAATCTGAGTGAGCCTAAGCCTCCCCAAATATCGTCTTTACTGTGAGTTGCGAGCCATTCCATAACTTCAGATGCACTGAATGGCAACTGAGCAGTTTTTGGTCTAACATCGATCTCTTGTAAAGTAGGCTTTACGGTTTCAGCAATATTTCCACCTTCAGCAGTACCACCTAGTACAGTATTACCATTGGTTGTATTCAAAGTTGGTTTGGCAGTAATTGCCCTCCAACCAGATTTGTCCCAAGGAACTTTTGGTAAGATACCAAAAGCATTTGCTTCTAGGTTGAGTTGAGCCCATGCATATGCACCAAATATAGCGTTAAAAACGCCAGATGTTGATGTAGTTACTGGGGCATCAGCTTTTCTGATTAGGTTTCTATTCTGTCCATAATAGAGTGCCTCTAGTTCGTCAATAGTTCTGATTTGAACCATTAGAACCATGCCTCCTCATTTGTAGGAGTGTAGTAATCACCTTTCAAAATCTTTTGTGCTACAACGGATAATCCGTCGAAACCTTCTTCTCTTGCGTCTTTTAGAACCATATTCAATTCTTGTGTAGATTTGTTTACAGTTTCTAAAGATGTAGTTGGACGTGGAGTCTCAGTTGTGAATTCAAAGTTAGTTTTCTCAGCTTTCTCTTGCATAACAAGTTCTTCTGGGTCTGACTCTGTTTCATCACCATCTGCATCTAATTCTGCTTGCACAGAGTTAGATTGGTATGTATCTGGGACTTTAACTGTTTCACCAATTCCTTCATCATCTGAAGTATTTGGGAAATCTAGTTGTGTCTTTGGTTCCTCTTCTAGAGCCTTTGTAAGTCTCTCGTCGAGTGCAATTAGGGATTCTGATTGTGCTTTAACGTGTTCTGTCAAAGTAGAAAGTGTCTCAATCAAAGTTTCATCAAAAGATTTTTTAGAATCTTCTGCTTCTTCTTGTTGTTCTTCTTCCTTGTCGTCGCTTTTTGCGATTTCTTCGATAGCCATGTTATTATAGATTCTTGTATATAAGGGCTTATAAAGATTATGTAAGATTTATATTAGTTTAATTTCTTGGTGCTTTACCTCTAGGTTTACGTGGATTTTCTTCACCGTGGATTTTTCTATCTCCTGATATTGAACCTTCAGGGATACTTAATGCATTAGGACGTTTTGCATGTCTTGTTGTTTTATCACCTCTTATTCTCTCTTTATAAGATTCTATTTGATTAGCTGCTATTCCATCTTTTTCCCATACAGCTAAATCTGCATCTCTGGAGGAGGGTGTAGCATTTGCAATATCTGATGGTGATTTTTCATCCCATATTTCTCTCCTTGTTTTCTCAAATTTTGTTTCTTTTTTAGGTAATGAACCTTTAATCTTTTTTAATTCTTGTATTTGTGCGTGTTTTACAAGTGAATTGTTAATTGCTTTGATTTTTTTAGTATATATTGTAATTTTGATATTTGCTGCTCCTTTATCTTCGGCTCTTTCAGGTTTTTCTTGAACAATATTAATATCATTGGTTTCTCCACTTCCTTGAAAATGTGGATCTAATCCTCCTCTTATACCTCCAACTTGGTTTGCAGTTGTATCGGCTTTCAATTTACGTCCTGATGATGCTTCTCTGCCTACATTTTGATTATATGTGGATGTTATATCTCCGTTTGAATCAGAATGATCTCTTCTTTTTAATTCATCGTCTTCTTTCTCTTCATCCTCTTTTTCTCGTTTATCTTTATCATCTTCTGTAGCACCTTGACCACCTAATTTGTCATTTCCATTTTCTGTTTGATATCCTGATTTATCAACTTCGTCTTTATGTACAAATGAGCCTACAATTTTCTCAGCAGATTCTCTTGATTTACCTTCTTTTATTAATGCTTGTACCTTTTCTTCAAATGTTTGTGATTCGTTTAGGTTTGCTTTATTTTCAACTTTTGTATTGTCTAATTGAAATTGATCTCTTGTTAGTGGTGCATCCTCTTCATAATCCTCAGTTGCATCAAAAGGTGTATCTGTATTCACAACACCGTACTTTCCATGTTCAATATCAGATTTTTCTACAAAACATCCCATATTGGTACATCTAATAACCATTTTACCGTCATCTCTTACTTCAGAATTAAAACTAGCCTTTGCAATAGGATTATAATCTGTAATCACAGCCATTGGAACTGCTGGATCTTTACATACTGCAACCTCATAGTGTTCCAAATTGGATAAGGCATATGCCATAGAACCATCTTTCATCTTCATTGGTGTTCGGTTAGAACGAGTTGCCCCACCAAATGATAGTCCTTTGTATTCCTTATTTTTGATTTTATCCCAAATAACATTATCTAATTCGTAATTTTTGTAAATTTTACCTGTAATTTTAATTGCAGGCAAATCTTCACCATGTTCATTTTTAACAATAGTTTTAGAATAATTAATACCTTTTCCTATGATACGATTTGAATGTGTATCACTAATTGGTGCTCCTCTATCCATCCAAATTGGTAACACCTTGTATAATTCATCAACAATAGTAACTTCCCCTTGTTTATCTTTCATTTGAACAGTTAATAATCCTTCAAAATATCTCTCATCAGAATTGATTGATTGCATACTTTTTAGAGATGTAGTGAGTTGGTTAAATTGAATTACTTCTCCCATATATAAAACATCGCTTCCATACTAATAAAGATTATTATGGGAAAAAATAGTAGAAAATCCTAGTATTTATACTAAGATTTGTTTTGATCGCCTTTTGATTTTCTAAAGTGGTATTGAATTACGAGTACAACAATAATTGTCATAGTCGATAAAATTCCTGCTAGGCTTTCAACAGAATCTAGGATTACTCCTAGTCTTGTTTCTCCTTCTGGAACCACTTCTAACAAGCCCATAAACAATGTGAATGACCACATTGCAACATATCCCAATACTACGATAAATGCCAAGATGTTGTTTATGGTAATTCTATCTATAATATTATTCATTAAATATTGACAAATTACAAAGTATTTAAGCCTTACTTATCATTTCTTAACAATTCTTTAACTAGGTCATTTAACTCTGAATTATTAATTTCATCTGGGTGTAACCTGTTTGACTGCCTATCAACAGCTTTTGCCAAAATTATCAGGGTTCTTCGCAGTTGTCTAACTGTTTCACATAAATCCTTTTGAGTTGCACTCATTTTCCTGAAAAATGTATACAAACCTGTGCCTATACCTAGTATTGCAGCAATTAACAAAGCTTCAGATACAGAATTAAAACCCATTTCCATACCTGCTATTATATTTAAATATATTTATAATTTATGCAGGAATTAAATAATTCAGTTCAATTAGGTGTGGTATGAGTTCAGGATTTTCATTAATAAACCCAATAAAATCATCATTAGGTACATCTGTTTTAACATTATATTTACCACATTGATAACATATTTCTAAATCCATTTTAAATCCTACATATCGGTATATCTTACCCTCACATACACATTTTTCTTTAACTGTTTCTATCCCTTTTTTATTACCAAACAATAAATTATCATCGTTTGGTTTATTAATAAGTATTGTCTAATAAAATTATGGCTTCATCTATATATGTTTTTGATGATATGAAAACATTTGATCATTTTTACAAGGGATATACTGACCAACTGACAAGAAGAGTAAAAATTGTTGATATGTATATACAGGACAAAGATAAACTATATGTTGTAACAAACACAAACACAACAAAAGAAAGACCTAGAATTGGAAAGTCACTTGTTCATTTCAGAAATGGTGATATAGGCGAGTATAAAAATGATGGAACACGACTAATAACACATGATAAGATAAAATTTAACAGAAAGAAAATGCAGTTGGAATTCTTTCCAAGATTTCTAAGAAAACCATTATTGAAATGGAGAGTTGACAGGTACTTGGATGCAGTATTTAGAAATGAAAATAAACAAATAGACTACGATCATAGATATTATGACTTTGAGACAGACAGAATAATTTTTATTTTGAAAAATGATGAATGATTTACTGTCTATAAGATTTGGTTCCGTTGTTCATTATTTGTTTCCAGTCCTTACCGTGTTTTTTCCTCATTGATTGCCAGAACGGATCAGCACCATGCATGCCACCTTTTTTATTATATTCTTTCATATGATTTGCAGTTCTTCTATGACATTTCTTGCATAACCTACAATTTATTTGTTCCATGTTAAATTTGTAAACTCCACAAAAATGACACATTCCATAATAAATAGGTTTTATTGAAACAAGTAAAGGTTCTCTACCTTTCTTACCAGCACAGTCTCCACAAATATCAGCTACCAATGCACCAACTACATTGTTACCAAAGCAACCAAAACATAGTCCTTCTTTATAATTATTTACGGCTGTATATTCATTTTTTTGGTGTATATCAACAATTTTATTTCCTATGTCAGTGCCACCACTATCTAAATTAAGTTTAGTAGCCATGATCCTTGTTTATATTAATCATTTTCTTTAAACAATCTTGTAAACATATAAATGTATCTTCACATTTGAATATATCTTTTACTTTAATCAAATCATCTATTGTTTTATCAATACGATCTATTTCAAGTTTGGCTTTTGTAATTTTAGTTTTTTTGGTTTTGGATTTTTTTTCAATTTTTTTCAAAGCTCTCTCAACAAGTTCCTTAGTTATTGGTTTTGTTCCATGTACTTTACAGGAATCATCACACTTATGATTTCTCTTCGTCATCTTCCCACCTTTTCATATCTGCAAACTCATTCTTTACTATGTTGCGACATTCTCTTACTGTCATTCTTGTAGACTTTCTTAATTTTTCAACTGTCTTTGTCTTGTTCCAGTTAAAGTCTATTGCTGATTGTAATGTTTTCTTTACCACATCAAAGTTGTCTGGTGTAATTCCTGTTGGGAAATTTTTCTGCGACATTGAAGTACCACTTCCTGAACTTGGATGTCCTTGTGCAACACCTCCTTCATCGGATGGTCTTGTTTGTAATGGTTGTCCAGAAAAGTTTTGTCTGTTCTCTTCTGGTGCAGCAGTGCCTCTACCTCTACCCATTTGTAATTCATCCATAGGTGTTGGTATCTGGTTAGTTTTGAATTCTCCTTCAGCAGTTCTCTCTACATCAAATCCCATTTGCTGTAACATTGCCATGTTTTCAATTTCAACTCCATCTCTTTGAAGTTCTGAGAGTTTGTCATTTTCTTCTCCTGCTTCTAGTTTAAGATCCCAATCATCAACACCCATTAATTCTGTAAATTTCTTAAAGAATGATTTGAATAATACATCTTGTCCCCATTTAACAGCTCTGTTTGTAATTGTAACTTGTAATCCTTCTTGTGACCATCCACCTACCATTTCACCATAGTATAACGGAAGCACACCATAGACAGCTCCAATGATTTGTCTTAGTTCTTTTCTTACTTCAATGAATTGTAACTCTTGTAATGTTCCAGTAAAGTCTAACCATTGTGCCATATTCTGTCCACCCTTATCTGATTCAACCATAAGTGGGTGTATCATGTATGGGTCTTCTGTAGCCTTTTGTTCAAGTGCATCCCATGACTTTCTAAATGTCTCATAGTTACGGGAGGCAACTACAAGTAATCCTCTTGGTGGTCTCATCTTGTCAAAGTATTTTCTTACATATTCATCCATATGAGATAAAGCCATAGCCTTACTCCATACTGCAAATATAGGAGAAAATCCATAAATCAAGGCTGGTCTGTATTTTCCTGCTTTCCATATTACTTCACCTTCAGCATAAATTACTCTTTTAGGATGTGGTACACCTATGGAATAAACTGAGTTAACTTCAAGTATTGCCTTTAATGCCTTTGCATTACATTTATCACATCTGTCATGATAAAGTCTTGCATCCCTATGCTCGAATCTAGGACAAACATATATCTTCTGTCTCTTGTCATCATAACCAATTCTACCATCAGAGTCAGCAATCATAGCTACCTGAGGTGGGTCTATTCTTATCAGTTCCTTGATCTCAGTTTTTGCCTGATCAATTTCACCAGTAACATCATCAATAAAATAATTTTTTAACATAAGCAAGTAAGCATTATCTGCAATTTCTAAATCTCTTTCTAATTGTCTAGCAACATCTTCCAAATTTTGGGCGTTTCCATTAACAGGATTATTAACTAAATTTTCCAATATCTTACGGTGTTCAGGTACAGGACTTCTCAAATCATAACTTTGACATGAATCACATTGTACTCTTTTGGCAAGTTCTTTAGATTCACCTTCTACTGCAATATTTGGAGCATATTTGAATTCTTTAGAACATTGATTGCATTTGTATTTAAATCGTTGTGTAATCTCCCATCCGTTCTTAAACATCTCTCTGTTAAGAGTTTCAATAGGAATACGTAAAGCATCAATGTTATCTGCCAACTCATAAATCATTATGAGAGGGAATGGGAAAATTGGTAGTTTGGCTCCTGTGTCTGTAGCCATGTATGGCTGGGCAATAGATGGTCTTGTAGTAGCTTCAGTGTATCCTTTGTTAGAAAAACTTAGACTTTTACCTATAGAAGATAACCTAGAACGAATACCCATAATATAATGAGAATATAATAGTTAATAAACTTATTGTCTATTGACGGAAATTAACGTAACTTGTCAAATTTTGTCAGGATCACCATGATCACAACATCTAATATCTCTACCTATATCTTTGTTACAAGAACAAGTTTTGGCTATTTCTTTTATCACAACAGTGGGAGTATCTTCCTTAATAGCCTCTGTCTTATTCTTGGTCATGTAGATATAATATATAATTAATAATATAAAGATTACCTATATTGAAAACTTATTAGTGAGGTAGTATTTAAAGGATTATGGTAGACTTTGAATTAGATGACTATAAAACAGTAATACGCTGGTTTGAACTATGTTTTGGGAAGAACCCTGAAGCATTGGACATGCAGGATAAAAAGACGTTTTGGAAATTATCATTCCTGTGTGAAGACAAAATTAAAAATGAACGAGAAGACGAATCCGACTAACCCAATGCGATAGCAAAACGGGGATTTAAGTGTATTGGGATTATAGTTGAAAGTTTATATAGGCAACCATTCATGATATAATAGGCGTCAGGGATTACCAAGCGATGTCAAGAACATATACGGTAGCCCTCTTAGCCTATTACCTAACTTCAATCCTCTACAAGGGACTGGTTACGGTAATTGGTTTAATTCGGTCGGTCAAACCAAACCTATTTTTCAGATACACTTTTATATAACATTCACGTAACATATTTAGGAGCAATCCCGTTGTCACAGGTCGTGACTTGGTGAACACGTAAGATTCACCAACAAGATTGTTTAGGTCTCGTTAAAATCCTAATTCGTTGTGTCATGTAGAGACTTGGATAATCAAGTTCTCTTTTTTAGAAACACTTTTATTATGTAAAAGATATATATAAATATGTCAAAGATATTGGTATTCTTTCTGTCTTTATTTTGCCTTGGCACGTTGGTTTTAATACCGTTAGGAATAGTAGGACTTTGGTATTTTTTCAAGACTGAAAAAAGAAACGGGTTTGAAATGAAACAATATAATCCTAATGATTTAGAAAGGTTTATATAACACATATATATGATATATTGTATGAAAGGTTGTAAAGGTATTTGTGACAGACTAAGTAGTGGTAAGCCTTTTGGTAATCCATTTAAAACACATGCGTTATGCAAAAGATGTGATTCTTGGATAAATGTAAAATTATTAATTGACAATAAATGTCCTTGTTGTAAATTTAAACCAAAAACAAAGGCTTCACATTTACTAGTAAATTAAGTAAGATTTATATATCTCTTTGTATATAGAGAAGTATGGTTCTTGGTTCAAAACAAATTAAACGAATGACATGTATAGCATGCAATGATACAATAGGAGATCATTCATTTAATAAACTAGGCAAGTGCCTTATAAGGATTCAGGGGAGCATGATTTTAGATCACAATAAAAAAGGAAATGCGAAGACATACGAACACTCTACCAAAGATGAAATTGATGCTTTGGACAAGGCAAGTGGCGTCACTTCGGGTAAAGATTCAAGTGACGACCTATTAAGTCAAAATAATATACTTAATAGTACTGATGATGAAGTTACTTTAAACAATTTAAACGATTTAAACAGGGATGAAGAAATTGGTTAATATCAATTCAGTATATTGTAAGGAATGTAATATTACATATCCTATAGAGTATAATAACTGTCCTTCATGTGATAAGGAGAATCCATGTAATCATGCCTAGGCATGAATGCAATAATAACTGTTGGTGTTATGTATCTGGTATTCCCAAAGATTTATATATGGATGACTTTGAAGAATAATTAAGGTTAATAAAATGTATAGAGATAAAAAAGATAGAAAGGCACATTTAATAGATTTTAAATCTGTCCTTATTAGGATAGAAAAAGAAACTACTTCGACAGAACGAGACTATCGAATCAAAGTATTAAAGGAATGTATTAATAGATGTTCGGATTAAAGAAACTATTAATGTCCCTCACGCCTACTCCCAAGCCTACAGGCTTGTGTCATAATTGTTTTAAGAGTGGAGTAGTATTATCTGATACGTATGATATCTTATGCGTAGACTGTGTGCCTGAGGCTAACTAGGCATGAAATATATTTGTCCCGATTGTGGATTGATAATAGAAGATTCTAGTATTTCTGTACAAAGTGGTACAATTATTGAACATGAGCGTACACATACTAGTACAAAATTTCCCCCAAAAGATACTATCTAAGTTAGTCTAACATAACTATATTTTTACAAGATAAACATGAGTATATAAGTCCCTCGTCTGTTTTCATTTCATATGCACATTTAATACAAGTCAATTATTACAAGCTCCTATTATCATAACACATACACCTAGTGGTATTATTATCCATCCTAATTTTTCACTTTTGGTTCCAAACTCCATTGTAAGTAATCAACCGAGATTATGGATATAAGGATATCGGTTAGATTTACGCCTAAAAGCCTTTATATATAAGCAGGATATAGATGTTGTACATATTGTGTACATTGTATGTATCATTTGGTTTTATATTCCGTCTAGGAATTGTAATTAAATTTTTTCCCTTTTTGTATCCTATTATTTTCCAAAAATGGGTTTTTCTCCATATGCACTCAGCACGCTATTTCAAACCTAGAACACTGTGGAACTGTTATATAGATTTTCAACTAAGTAAAAATAAGTTCTTTCGGGCTTAAATCCCCGTAAGAATTTGCATTTGGGCTTCGCTTCCTACATTAGTAGGCGTTGATGAGTGTGTTATAGTGTGAACACTTTGAGTCGAAATAGTTCGGGGGGCATGAATCACTATTCTCGAATAGTTCCAAAAGTATTCAGTGAGGGTACAAAACGGTGTTAGTTAAATCCGATTCCCTACGGTCAGAATATCACGAGCCCAACTAGTTATTCAGTTAGTCGCAAGACTGCGTGTTTTATATGTCTAGTTTAAAACTGAACGGCAAACTTGGTGATAAACTACTAAGTACGTATAGTACTATTAGTGAAACATCAAGGGTTACAACATGCTCGTGTAATAACGAGCTACGACGGTAGGCGTAAAATATCCTACCTACTTTTTTCTAAACAGTACGTACTGAGAGGTTAAACTCATACCGAGACTACCCTCAGGCGTACTTGATATTATTGTATTAACTTGTACGATATTTGTACGATTACGTACGTACGTACATCCAATACTAC
>Ga0080013_1002071_pt1 | contig 24633 bp, 13 predicted proteins | sample ETNvirenome_6_85_FD_69236 | JGI IMG/M metagenome (GOLD analysis project Ga0080013, IMG submission 69236) | Marine viral communities from the Pacific Ocean - ETNP_6_85 (SPADES assembly) (version 2) | ecosystem: Environmental > Aquatic > Marine > Oceanic | place: Pacific Ocean | collected 2013-06-19
TTTAGCTCTTACTTCTGCAGATTGATAATTAAAATCTATTTTACCTTGTTTTCTACTTTCAACTTTTACCATGTGGTATTTACCACTGTGTTTTAAAAAGTATCTATGATTATCATATAGTTCGTCTCTTTCTCTCTCTTTTTCCCAGTGAAATACATATTCTAATCCTTTAACTGGAGAGTTTGTAGCAGACAAACCTACATTATTTTCGGTACCATCATAGTATTGTTTACCCTTTACTTCATAATCATATCTAGCTAATTTACGAATACCAAATCCATATCTATAATCAAAGTCATGATAAACCGTACCATCTACTACAACTGGTATGTCATACAACCCACCATCTGGGTTAGTCCTGACAAAATAATCTGGTACGTTTTCTTTAGGATTTTGCATATCACCTGCAACATAAATTGTACTATATTTAAATAATTCTTTATAAACATCTTTAAAGAATTTTCCTTTTTCTTTTTCCTGTCCACTTATATTAAACGTAATAAGTAAACAGATGGTTAGTAAGATTTGTTTCATTTTTTTATTTTTTTAATGATTTAGCAAATTTCTTTGCATTTTCTTTCATTCTTTTAGTAATTAACTTATGAGCTTTATCATTGCTTTCAGTTATTTTCTTTTCTGCATAAAGTTGATTAGCAGCCTCTTCGTAAGCTTCTTGTTCTTTAGTTTTATCTGGAGTCCCACCAAAAGTATCTTGTTTTAATGGCGATCTTGCCAAAAATGGACTTGAAAATTTTGTCATTATTTATTTTTTTTAGATTTTCTACCTTTTCTTGCTTTACCTTTAACCGCACCTTTAATATCACCTAGTTGATTACCTACTTTTTTAATAGCATAGGCAACATCAGATAATTCTTGTGTAGTTAATTTATATCTTTTTTTAATTTCTTTTACTGTAGCAATTGCTTTTTCATCTACAGTTGTTTTACTCCAAAGAGATGTCCACATATTTTTACAATATTGTTTTGTTTTATTCCACATAATATTATTTTTTTGTTTTCTTTTTATTTTCAGGCATTATCCAATATTCTAATATACCAGTAGGCCTTTCTACTTGAATATAATCTACATTAAGTTTACCTTTAGGTTCACCTGATTTAGGTCCTGTTAAAGGAATTCTTTTATATCCTTGTGATCTTAACCTTTTGGCGTCGATTTTATATTGGGTTTTTATTTTTTCTTCTTGTTCTGCTTCTTTTTTAATAGTACTTTCTAATCCCCAATAAGGAAGTCCTACACTCCAACCTGAATAACCTAATACCAAGGCCACCTTCTGCCATACTCTAGTTTCCTCGTCCATAGCTTGCCTCATATTCATCATTTTTCTCATTACTCTATCTATTGGAATATTAGTTACCCCAGAAATAAGTTGAGATATTGCTAAATAAGTAGGGTTATCTAAACTCCACCCACGCTTTTTAATTTCTTCTCTATTCCAAGAAAATGTTTTAGCTGTCGTTCTTAGCTTACGTATTTTTGAATCTAAAACTGGAGATACATTAAATATTTCCCACACTGCTTCTTCATAGTCTGGAGATTTCTTTTCCTTTTCAGTAAGAACTACTCTTAATACATTTTTAACTGTAGAAACTATAGCACCACCAAATCCTAATCCAAATAATAAAGAATCTGCCATTCCATGTACTATGTCTGCTGTTTTATTTTTTTCTTCTTCTTCTCCTTCATCATCAAACGCTAATGCAAAAACAGCTTGTTGTAGCGCATTAAATATCAGATTTTGAACCGTAGTATAATAAACTATTTTAGAAATATTACCTAAATCACTTTCCCGCTGAGTCATTCCAGGTTGTTTCCTTCTATTATATAAATCCCTAACTGCTTTCTTAGTCATTCTATTATACTGCATTGTAACATTCTGGAACGCTAACAACACCCTACCAGCCATACTAGCTTGTTGCTGAGATATTTTAACTGGATTACTTGACTGCTGACTTTCTTCTGATATAGCATAGAAATCATCAAATGCTTTAGTTTCAGCTTCTGCTTTAGTGTATAATTTTCCAGTGTCAGGATTAACTCTTTTTAATAATGAAGCTTGTCTATTTATAAAGAAAGTAGCACCACCAGTCGCAATAGCTAAACTATCCATGATTCTTGTTATAATAAATCCTTTATCTAAAAGATAATTTATAGCACCTTTCATTCCACCTTTTCTACCAGCATCTGCAAGTTCAGCTTCATTAACATTAATCTTTAACCCATCACGTCTATTAACTAGATAATCAGAATTCATTAGCTTCATTACTGTAGGCCAATATTCTTTACTAGCAAAAGCTTTAGCTGCTGCATATATATTATTATCACCCCAATTCACAAAGTTTACATTAGATATAAGTTGAAGTAATCCAGATTTAACATTTAAAAACATTACTGCACCAACAGAACCATTTAACCAATCTAGCATTTCATTTACTATTTTAGCCCCACCACCAACATAAACAGGTCTATTACTTCCTACTTTCATTCTTCTTAAAGAATCTTCTAAAGCTTCAACCCATTTATTTCCATATAATGCTCTAAGTTTATTCTTATTTTTTTTAGAAAATATAATATCTACATTTTCATTAAACTCAGTCATTAATTCTTTTCTAAGAACTTGATCTATATTTTGCATTAAATCAGTAGTAATATCACCGGCTAACCAGTTTTTACCTGGAGCTGGATATTTTTTACCTTTATTTATTAATCCTATTTCATCAGCAAAAACATTTAATTCAGCGTCTGCTTCTACAGCTTTTACTAATCTTTTTACATCTGCTTTAGACATGCCAGGAATTTCTAATCCTTGTTTAGCCCAATTATAAACTCTCACTGCTTGAGATCTAGTATATGGTCCTACGCCTATTTCTTGCATCAAAGGATTACCTTTCAGAGTACTTCTTAGAGTAGGAAAGTTCTTTTTAAGAGCTGCAAAGTCATTTGCAACTGCAACTTTAGCAGATAATATTTCTTGTTCAGCTTTATTATAAGGATCAATTAAATTATCTTTAATAAAAGCCATGTGTTTATTACCTTGTTCGCCTTTTCCCATAAGATCATACATTAATCCCATAAAGTCTTCTGCTGAAGGAGTTATAGTAAATTGTCTTATAAATCTTTTTAATAAACCTGCGTCTTTTCTTTTACCTTCTAATTTTCCTCTAACTGGAGAATATTTTTTATAAGCTTCTTTCCCAGTAACTTCTTCTATTTGAGTATTAAAATCTGCATCAAGTTTTTTACCTTTACTCATCATTACTTGCTGTACTTTAGATTTTACATCAACTCGCTTTAAAATTTGATCAACCGCTTCTACATTCATTTTAGAATCATCAGCAAAATAGAAATCATTATAACCCTCCATTGCTTTATTTAACACCCAATCAGCTTTAGCTTGTGGAGATCCGTCTTCTAAACCAGTTATATTTTCTAAAGGTATATTTATACCTATAGTATCTAAAAATTGTTTAATAGCTGGTGCAGCAATTTGAGGACGCGCTGTTAATATATATATATCACCACTACCAAACTTACCCTGACGTTTTCTTGCTAAATCCGCTAATGGTCCTTCTTTACTTTTCATATCTACATTTTCAAAGTTTTTGAAATCAAAACTTACCGTATTACCCACCCAAGTTCTAGAATTTTTAAGGTTATTCCCAGACATCATTCTACCAGCATGTTTACCAAACTCTGAAGCAGATATTGTATATTGTTCTACACCATCTAACAATACTATAACTCTTTCTTTTGTCATAGCTAATGTATCATCAAAATCAAAAACACTAATACCTTTAGTGGGTTTGTTTATTTTTTTAGCTTGTATCTTAGCTCCTAATGAATGCATCATTATTTCTTTTTGTTCAAAAGATCTTTGGTCGTCATTTAATATGACATCAAAATTTTTAGCATTAGTTTTAGCTTGTACTGATTTAGCTTTCTGAGTAGGTAAACTTACTTTTAATTTTTTCCTATCTAAAGCTATAGGTTTACCTTTACTTTCTACTATTAATTCATTCTGATAACGTATAGATTCTAAATTTGTATCACTTTTATTTTCAATAGGAATAGTTAATTCTTCAGCCATAGAAGGCTTCCCCTTCTTAATCATATTTTTGATACTGTTTAAATCTAAATCTGACGCTGCATATCTAACTCCATCATATTTACTATCTAATAAATCAGCTGCCCAAAACATTTCAATTGTAGTATAGTCCGGCATAACACTTGCATGTAATCTATCTACCTTTTCATCATCTTTTTTAGATAATAAAGTTTGAGTATAATTTTTATGAACAAAAGGTTTTATGTTACCATAAGTCCCAGTTGCTACAGCATACATTAACATTCCACCTATAGTTGAAGCTGGAGGATTATGCTCTTCCCTATATTTAACACCTTTACTATATTTATCACCTTTTCCATGTTCAAATTTATCCGATCTATAAGTAAATGGAGCTGCTACTTTTATAAAACCATCAGTTGCTTGATAACCATTTTCTATTATTTGTGCTGCTAAGTCAGTTGATATTAAACCTTTTGACACTCCAGATTGTAAATCATCTATAATGTCATCCATTATCGCAACATTAGCTTTACCTATCTCTTGATTAGCTTTACTAAAAACCTTGTTAGGGTTTTTTCTATTAACGTTAACTTTTTTTGGTTTTGGAGGTTTCTTACCGTGTTTTTTCTTGTAAGTTTTTACAGCTTTTTTCTTGAGTGTTTTAAAATTTAGATCCTCTTTACCCCAAAATATTTTATTCCTCCCTGGAACTAAGCTAAGTCCTTTATTTTTTAACCTTTTTAACCTTGGCAAGCTTGGTGCACTCCATGCGCCAGGAGTTTTCTTAGATGGAGTACCTTTTACATAACCAATATTTCCAGCAGCATCAATTGTTTGGTACCAATAAACATCAGGGTTTTTTAGGTCTTTTTTCCGATTATTATCTTCAAGCCATTTACGTAGTTTTTTTGTTGCAGCAGGTTCTTTTCCTTCTTTATTTCTTTTACCTAAAGTAGCTCTTACTGCACCTGCCGACCCCATAGAGTCAAGAACAAGAGGATTAATTGCTACTTCATCATCTCCAACTAGTTGGTCTAGTTTATTTATTATATCCGGTCTGTTTTCGTTAGTAATAGTTACCTTATCAATACCAGCTGCTTCTCTAGCTTGGGGCTTACCTGCAGTTTCTAATAATTTATTATAAATTTCAACTTGGTCCTTAGTAAGAGGCTTAATTTTTTTACCTTTACTAAACATTGCCCCAGATTTAATTCTTTTAGGTTTTGAAGTTGTAGTTTCTAATATACGATTTCTAATATGTAATCCTAACAAACCTCTAATAGTTTGTGCAGTTCTATCTCTATATATAGGCTTGGTTGGTTTAGTTCTAATTAGATCTAAGTAATCTTTTAACGTACCAGTTAACTCACCATCAGTATATAAAGCGTCTCTTACGTTCTTAGGTATAAAAGTACCTTTACCTGAAGCGTCTACAGTTTTTGGTAAACGAGCAAAATCATCTTTAGCATTTTTAAGTAAAAATTGTTTCGCCTTTGTAAGACCTTCAGCATCTTTCTTTTGGAAATTTCTTTTCTTATCTATTATAGTTTGAGGATTTATTCCAAACATATCAGCATAAACACCTGCTACTTTTTTAGGTATATTTCTTGTCTCTGCTAACGTAACTTCTTTTCCTTTATATGAATCAGTTATTGCCTCGGTTATTGTAGCTTCAGTTTTTTTATCTAACCCCGTGGTTTCACTAGGTTTTTTAACTACTTTCGCCTTTTCTGTTGTTTCCGTGGTTTCTACAGTAGTAGTAATAGCTTCTTTTAAATCTGTACCTTGTTTACCCACTCTATCTGCTATAGCAGCGTCGATTTCAGGTTTTCTAGTTCTAACAGTTTCTGCTAAATAAGTACTAACTTGTGCAGGAGGACCCGCTGGGTCTAATGAAAAACCACCTAACAAACTAGTATTTCTAGATCCATATTTACCTTGACCTGATCCTTCAAATTGACCTAGCATTTGATCAATAACAACCTCTTTAGCAGCTTCCATTTCTTGCTGCGAATTTATATTTAAAGATTTACTAATTAAAGGCCAATTTTTCTCTACAATAGCTTGAGCAATAGGAAATCTATTTTCTCCTTTATTTTGAATTTCAGATACTAAAGCTTGTTGTAATATAGAATTATCTAACTCCATGTAGGTCTGAGTACTTTCTGGTAAATCTTTTGTCTCTATAGCTTTACCTTTTGATTCTTGAACCTGTGTTGGTGCTGTACCAATATCTTTGCCTGTATAAATATCAATTCCAGCACTTTGAATTATTTCTGGACCTAGTCTTTTAAACTTTTCTTCTATTGCAAGTTCAAGATTTTCTTTATTTTCACCTTTTGCTTTTTTAAGTTCAGTTCTTAACCACTCAATGTCATGCATCCAAAGGTCATCTACTTTCTTCCTTCTTGTTACAAGAGCATTATATCCTGGAACCTCTAAATCTCTTCCACCTGCGCCCCAATCAACCTTCCAAAACCACGCGTCCGTATCCAGTCCGTGCTTTTTAGCATATGCTGCCAAGTGTCTAGTGTGAGGACTCTTAGCAAATTCTTCTTCTAATAATCTATCAAAGTTACCTAATCCCGAGTTCTTTGAAAAAACGTGATCTATTTGATCTTCCATTGTAAGAGGTTTGCCTTTTGATTCTTGTATCGATGCTTCTTCTACTATTGTATCTTGATAATTATTAAAAGCTCGTTCTGCTTGAGTTCTATTTTCATCAAACACACTACGATCAACTTGGTTATCTTGAACTTGTTGAGTTCTAAATTCTTCAAAAGTTGTATCTTTAGTAATTTGAGATACATCTAACCTTTGATCAATAGCATCTAACTCTTCTTTTGCTTTCTCTCTAATATTTGGTATAGCATTTATTCTATCGCTTTCAGTTACAGGTAATGCAATTTCTTTACCTTTAGATTCCTGTGTTTGTTCTGTTTGAGCGGCTTCATCTCCTCCAGCACTAAGTCTTGTACCACCATCAATAGTATTAGCACGATAGTTTTTCATAAAAGTAGAGACATCCGCTGCGGTTTCTACTTTTAACATCCATGCAGAATCTCCTAATACATTATTTATAGCACTATTAAGATAAGATTTTAAAGATGGAATAGATTGAAAATCACTTTCATTAAGAATACCTATAGCCATTGCATTGTTTATTTGCGCTAACATTTCTTCATAGTTGTATTCACCGTTTTGTTTATACATGTCTATTCTTTCTTTTAACGCTGTATAATCTTCATCATTAATCGCCCCAGTTTCTTTTTTAGCATCAACTAAATCCATTAACTCTTGTGTCGCAGCAGCAGCATCACCTTTTAATTTACCATCTATTTTTAAACCTTTAGCCGCAACAGTTGCGTGAAACAATTCTTCTAATGGAGCAACAGCTGCGTAATTTGCTTCAGCTACTCCAGAAGCTCCATGCATTCTTTGATTCATTGCTCCTTCATTAATTATAATATCTCCATTAATAGTATACAACCCATTAGCTGGTGCATCACCACTAAAACTTTCTACTGCAGCATCAATTTCTGCCGCTGAATATCCTTGAGCTTGTAATTCTCCTCTCATCGCATTAGGATCACCAAAAGCAGCTTCAGTTATTACAGTAAACTTTTTGTTTTTATCTGATAAAGTCATTGCAGCGTCCATTGCGAAATCATTTAAACCTAAAGTATATTGTAAATCTAAATTAGTTGTTAATCCGTATTTAGTATTTAAATCAGTCATTTTAGCTAGAGTACTTCTATCTTTAGCACCTAAAAGCTCGTTTTGTTTTTCAGATATAGCAGCAAATTGATCTCTTATACCAGCTTCAGCATCTTTAAAGTCTTGACTTTGTGTATCACCAGTAGCACTTAAAGATCTCATTCTACTGTTTAAAACTCTTTTTTGTCTAGCTAAGTCAGCAGCTTCTCTTATTTGATCAGGACTTAAGTGATTTAATTTTTGAAGCGTCATAGCATCGTGGAATGCTAATTTTTGTACTAATTGTTTTCTTCTTTTTAAAGCTTCTTTTAATTCAGGACCTTTTAGTTTATCTAATTTAGATTGAATAACTATTAATTCATTTACATCTTTTTTATTAGTTATAATATCATCTCTAGTTTTAAATTCATTGGTAAGAATATTTTTTGTATTTGCCATGGTAGTTGGACCCATAATAGCAAAAGATGTTATAGCGGTTTTAACAAAGAAATCCGCATTTAATCCTTCTAATAAACTTTTATCTTCATTTAATGCTACAATATCTATAGCGTTATGACCTATTTGAGTAAAGGCTTCTTCAAATACTTCACTAGGCATAGCTTTTGTAATAGCAGGTCTTAATCCTTTAATTGTTCCTTTAACTAAAACACCCGCAAAGTTGGCAGAGTTTGTATATAAATGCTTTTTAGCTATTGTTTTACCTAATCCTTTAGCAGTTGCATTAACTCCTTGAACTAATTTTAACGATCCCATTGTTTCTGCTACTGTTGCTACTCCACCATATCCGTAAGATGACCAAGCTTTTTGAGCAAAACTAAAATTATTTGTTAAATCATTATCAAGCTCTTCTTTTTCTAATATTAATTGATCTCTCTGTTCTGGAGTTAAACCCTCACTAGCTAGCGCTGTATTTATATCTTTTATTCTATCTCGCATATCATACTCTGTAGATAAAAGTTCTCCATATTTTCCTCCAGATTCCCCAGCAAAGAATATTCCTTGTGAAGCTCTCATTGCATACAAACCATAAGTCTTATTAGCTATTAAAGCTGCTCGTCTTGCACCAAAACCAACTGCAGCACCTAATCTTATTCCTCCAGAAATAGCTGCAGCTGCTGGTATAAATGTAGTTAATATAGATGGACTATTATCAGCTAAAGCTTCTCCCATATAATCTAAGAAACTAGCTCCATCCCCTACATTATCTAAAGTTAAAGAAGGAGGAATTGTAATCTCTCTTTTGTGAGCTAATCTTCTATTGTAATTAGCTAAATTTTGTTCTATTACAGCTATACTCTGATCAATTTCTGCTTTTCTAGCAGGGTTATTTGTTAAATTTTTTATTACCTTCAATCCCACTCCTTGAGTTAAACGAGCAAAATTAGTAAACCCTCCTATAAAAAAGTCTTCTAATGCCATAGCCGCTCTTCCTGTCAAGGAGTAGTCCATGCCAGCTGCTTTAGCTATCATGTTAGCTTTATCTATACCAGGTTTAGCAAACTTTTCTATATCACTATTAAATTTTTCTATTAAACCTTTAAAGTTCTCTTGTTCTTTTATAAGAACATCATATTTTCCTTTAAAATCTAGTTCTTCATAGTCGCCATATACCGTTTCATATTCCGTGACTATACTATTATAGTCTTCAAGTTTTTTATCATATTCAGCTTTAGATAAATTAAAATAATCTTCTTCTTTTAAATCAATTTCTTTAAGTTTATTTGTAAAACCAGTTAATTTATCAACATAGGGTTTTTCTAGTTTTTGTAGAGCTTTAAATTTATCTTCTATTGCTTTTTTATCCTCTTTTATAACCTCACCCATTGCATTTAACCCTTCCTGTTGTTCTGCTTGAGAATCAAGTTCAGGTTTTAGTGCTAAATATATAGCTTTTTTAAGTTGTTCGTCATATTTTTCTCCCCCAAAAACATCATCCATTTCTCTAAACTCTAAATAAAGTTTATCTTGAAAAGCTTTCTTTTTTCCTTCTAATAATTCTTTATCAGAAAATTCTACTTCACTCCCCGCTTTCCACTCTGTATACCTATCATAATTCTCACCTAACTGTCCTTTAAGATAGTCATCATATTCATCTTCACTTTTATATTTTAATGTATGATCTCGTATTAATTTTAAATATCCAGAATCTTTATCAAGTTTTTTCTTTAAACAATCAGTTAAATTAGCACCATAGGGACTACAAATCCCTGCATCTGCAAGTTCTTTTGAAGCACCAAAGCCTGATTTTTTGCCTTTAAACTCATTAAATTTCTTTAAATTTTCAGCTTTGAAAGCATTTTTGTAGTTTTGTGAAGCTGCACTATATTTATTTCGATCTTCTTTTGACATTTCAGCTTTAGCATCATAAGTGTCAAGTATATCTGTTTTAAATAAAATATTAGCAGCGTTGTTTTTAATATCTTCTTTGTTTAAAGACTCTTCAAATTTCTTACTTTTAAACTCATCTAGCTTTTTGTGTGCTTTAGGAGCAATATAGTCTATTATATCTGTTTCTTTTACCGTTACAAACCCTCCTTGAGTGTTTTCTTCATAGTCTATACCCATTTTTATCGCCTCTTCTTTCAGAATACGCTTTTTACTATTAGGATCTATATCATGACCAGGTGGAACTTCTACTACCTCGCCTCCTTGATTCTCCTCTTGTTCCTCAACAGCTAGTTGTTCTGCTTCTTTCTCTACTCTTAATTTCTCCTTGTATTCAGCGATATATTTTTGAATTGATTCTTCGCTATATCCACGGGTATTAATATCAGTTCTCAGTTTATTTTCATACTGTTCAACTGTTAATTTATTACCGTTCATACTATTTTATTTAATTTTCTGGTTGCTCTAATTCTTCTTCCATTTGAGGTTCTTCAGTAGGTGTTTCAAAAACCGTTGCATCTTCAGGTACAGATGGAATTTGATTAGTAGTGAATTGTAATAAGTAGTTTTTATAGAAATAATTTTTATATCTATCTTCAAATACAATTTTAAGTTCTTGAGATAATGGTAAAACCTCGTCATAATCCCAAGCTAAATGACCTGCATTGGCGTTTTGAACCATTTGATCATCTTCTTCTATACTAGTGTCTTGAGCTAAAAATACATTCCAAGCAGCTACTGTTTCTTGTTCTGATGATAATAGTCCTGCTACTTCAGCGTTTATAAAAGGATCAATTTTTCTACTTATTTTATCCATATCATATTTAAGAAGATTTCTAGACATACCATTTCCTATCTCTACTACTTCATAATCATAAGTTCCATCAGGGTTTTTTAATATAAATTCTTCAGCTATTTTTGCTTGAGGCATTAATTCGCCTGTTTCAGGATCATTAGATCCACCCTGCATTATACCTAATTCACTTAATAGGTTTAACATTTCTTTGTTAATATCAGGAGTTGTAGCTACTAAATAACTACCAGCATTAGATAAAGCTTCTAATGTAGAACTGTTTATTATTAAAGGTTTTTCAAAGAAAGGTCCTTCAAATATAATTTCTTGAGATCCACTATCTAATAAGTTTATAGCTACGTTATAACCTTCGTTTTTACCAAACCCTGGTTTTCTAGTCATAATTTGATTAGCTACAGTATAAGCATAGTTTTGACATACATCATAATATCTATCGTCAGTAATACTTAATTGACTCATAACAGAGGAAACAAAATCTAGTGATTTTTGAGGAGCATCTTCTAGTCTTCTTAATTGTTTTACTTCCCATTCACAATTAGGAGTACTACATTGGTTGTTTTCTATGGTTGTTTTTAATTTTGCATATAACCTTCCAGTTCCGGCAAAGGTTGTGTTTAAAATTCCAAATTCAGAAACAGTAGGGGTAGCTATGTAATCCATGTTGTATGCCATAGCATCACTTTGATTCATGAATTTAATCATGTGATTTATTTGTATGTTCTTATCCTTCATTTTTATTTTGATTTTAGGATCCTTGAGCTGATATTCCTGCGCCCAACGTACCCATTCCACTTGATATTGCCCCAGTTAAAGCTGCTGTTCCCGCTGCACTTTGAGCAGAGGCTTGACCTCTTAAAGCTCCTATCTGGTTAGATAATCTATTAAGTTGTTGCATGTCTCTATCTTCTTGAGCTGCAAACATAAATTGTTGACCTGCCACATCAGCTTGTTGTAATCTTTTTTGTTCTGACAGTTTTTGTTGTTGTAAGGTTTGTTCTCCTTGAACTCTTAATTTATTATTCTGAGCTTCTTGCATTTCAATACTAGCAGCAACTCCTTTTTTACTTTGTAATGCTGCTTGAGCTAGTGCAGTTGCACTACCTGATCCACCACCAGTAGTTCTTATCATATCTAAAGTATTAGCTAAAGAAATATCTGCTTGCTCTATTTTCATCTCTGCAGCTGATGTAGCTACTCCTAAACTAGCAAATGGATTACTCATCATACCACTTAGATCTGTCATACCTTCGTAGGGATTAATAATATCTTGTCTATTTTCTTCGATTTGATTCATTTTAGCCCCTAAACGACGTGCTTCAGCTTCAAGTGCTTGTGCTTTTTTCTTCGCTGCATTACTAGCTATAATTCCAGCTGTTATGGTTCCTGCGGCTACTACGCCTGCTGCGACTACTGTCATATTATTTATTTTTTAATTGTAATTGTTTCTGTAAAGCTTCAAGATTTATTTCTGGATCATTAAAATCTTTAGCTAATATATCTTCTAATATTTCTTCTACACTTTCTTTTTCAGTTGCATGAACTGTTATCCATGTTGTATCTTCGTGAATATAAATTAATCTTTTAGTACCTGGTTTAGTTATATCATGATAAGGAGCTTTAACTCTTTTTATACCTTGATCAGTTAAAACAGAAACATCTCCTTGTAATATAAAATAAGGATGTTCTTTTTTATGTATACCAGTAGAGATTAATTGTCCTTTAGGCATAAATATTTCTCTAATATATAAACCACCAACTATAGTATGTTTTAAAGGATTGATTTTATTTGCATCTTCGCTTCTTCCTGGAGTATTAGGGTTTCCATAAGCTCCTGGTAATGTAACTAATTGTTCTTCAAAATTCATAATAAGTTCTCGGAACTTGTTTATTCGTTCAACCTCCTCTAAACTATACTCTTGTTTTGTTAAGGAATTTTTCATTTAATTTAATTTAATTTAATAACCGTTATTCATATCATAGTTTGTTGCTACGGAGAATAGTTGTTTTTCTGCACCCACGTTTGTAATATTATCCGTAGATACTTTAGTGGTAAGATAAAATCCTTTTAATCCACTTATATCACTACCAAATATTACTTCACCTGGTATCATAGTTAATGTAGTATTATTTATTATATCAGCTACGTATTTATTTTCTTTTCTATTAAACCCAGAATGATAACGAGGCCAACCTGGATTAGTTGTACCTAATGAAGCATTATAATTAGCTCTAGGAACAGTACCAGTAAAATCTAATATTGCTTCTGCAGCGACGTCTAAAGCTTGGTTACATGTTAAGAGTCCAGTAGTAGTATTATAACTAACAACTGTAGTACCTGTACTAACACCAATCCCACTAACTATAGCTCCTGCGGGTATAGCTCCTGTTGTACTTTGTATAGATGTTATTGTAAAAGTAGCATTACCACCACCACCAGTTATAGTAACTACATCCCCAACTGAATAACCTGATCCTACTGCATTAATAACTACATGGGTAATAGCACCATTAACAACGGTTGTATCTACAGTTAAACCAGTTCCACCGGCTGGTGCTACAGTAGTAGCAACACCAGTTGCTGCCGTATAACCAGTTCCTGCCGCTGTAAGACTGTAAGAAGTTACTCCACCTATTAATAAAGTTACTGTTGCTATAGCAGAAGCCGCGACAGTTTGTCCATTAGCAGTTGGTTCAACATATTCTCCACCTAAATAACTAAGTATTTCTAAACCTGAATCTGTAGCATTTAACCATTGACCTGATGGTGTTACACTTGGATTTTGACCTGTCTGATCAGACAACATTGATTCAACATACCAACCATTACTACCTTCGTAACTAATAGTTTTAAAAGATTTAGATCTAGTAGGTTCTGGATTAAATACTGCGGTAACATTACTGGAATTATTAACTCCATAAAAACTACCTCTATTTACTCCAGTAGAATAATGTTTATATAATTTATCTCCTTTAGTACTATAAAAATTATTTCTTACACTAAACATTTGATCAGGAAGATAACTATAAAAACTAGTCCACCCTTGAACTAATGGTTCAAATGACAATGTATTATAAGTTACATCACTTCCTTTATATACTGTATTTTGTTGAGTAGAAATTACATATTGACCATTGTATAAATCCCAACCACCTCTTACAAAACCAGGGGTTCCTCCTAAATCTAAACTATTTAATTCATCTCTAAAATAATCTCTCATTCCGGTGTTAGAAATCTCTATAATACCCGAATTAGATAATTTTAATATAACATTATTGTTTTTATCTGAGAAATACTTATCATAACCATATACTGCAAAGCTTTCTGGGTTTTGAGAAATACCATATTTTCCTGGTATAGGTTGAATTACACCTATTACTAAATTACTCGAAGTAATAGCACCTTGTCCTTCAGCTGAATAAACAGCATCTTTGTCTATTAAAGCTCTACTAACTTTGTTTTCTTGAAATATATATAAATTTGTATCTTCTGCGTAAAGTCTTTGTATTGAACCGTTTGCAGGATCAGTTGCTTTACTAATATCTTTTCCCACGCTAAACACATTGGTATCATTAATACCGGTTCTAGAATTAAATATACCTGAGTATATCATAGCATTAAACCTAACAAAAGCATTGGGTTCTTCTTCTACTAAATAAGCTTTCGCTCCATAACTAGTAGAAGTATTATTATAACCTCCTCTTATTCTTGCTTCTTCTATAGCCCAATTATCTGGTTGATCAGTGTTTTCAGCAGTAACTGGAAAACCACCATTAAGATCACTAGGAATACCAAAAGATCCATTCCATATTGGTTGAAGTTGGCCTGTTAAAGTCTTTCTTAAAACGAAGGAATTAAAATATTTTACTTCTACTACAGCTCCCATATATATTATTACTTATTTTACTCTTAAATTACACCATTATATATCAATAACGGTTTTTGTATATTTGTATTGTTATTTTCTTTCTCACATGGAGCACATTTATCTCTTCCTATAAACTTTCTCCAATATAAACCCTCTTTGTATCCTTTACTTTTATCATAAAAAGAAGGATAAGTTTTAGCAAATTTTTCTTCTTTATCAAACTGGATTCCTGTTTTTTCTTCATCTACATTTTCTACTACAAAAAAATCAACTAAACCTCTTTCTTGCACATTGTTTATAGATTTTACTAATTCTTTTTCATCTCCATTACCAGTTACAAAAATATCTATATCTTTTGTCTCTCTATCTTCTACCACTCCTCCTATAAAATATAACATATATCCTTTCCAGTTTTGTTTATGAATTTTTTTAATAGTTTCTTCTATTTTTTTTCTTGTTATCATTATATTATTTCTATTGCATAAGAAGTTATATCAATTATTTCCGCAGTTTCACTTCCGCCACAGTTTTCCGGGGATCCACTTCCATAATCATAAGTATAACCTTCATAACATCCTGTATCACCACAGCCAGCAACATTCTCACAATTATAAGGTGGGCAATCAAGTCCGCTTCCCATGGTACCGTTTAAACCTTGAGCGCAAAGCACTGTGTCTAATAAAGTATTTAATCCTGCTTGAGAAGGAGTTGCTTCTTCATAAACAAATAATGTATCTCCCCAATTTGGTCCAGGTCCTCCATCATCTGGGCAGGTTGTGTACGCGTTTGTTTTATCTAAGGTTATTACACTACCATCTGCTAAATTACTTAAACCACCATCAATAGGAGGTAAATAAGCATACCAACCTTTATTAGCAGTTATACCCGAAGTAGTTACCTCAAATAAAATAATAGGCCAATTTATAAGTTCATAACATCCTTTTGTCCATATATAAGCATTTTCTGAATAATTAACTATAGTTCTAAAATCTACGGAAAAGTTATATGTTGCTACAGGAGAAATACCAGCATCTTGTGCTTGCACAGTAATATCATATATATCTATAGGTAGAGCAGGATTGTTGATAGTAATTTCTGCTCTTTGAATAGTTCCTGTTTGAGTAACTGTTAAAGCAAAATAACCTAAATCTTTACATTCATCACCAGCTAGATTCACTATACTTTGGAATTCTAATGTTAAATCTTTCCATTGTAAAGCAGTATTATGAGCACCATTCTTAAAATCACATGCTGCTATTACACTTGTATCTATTCTTGATTTATATATTGTATCTCCATCAGATGGATCAATAGTACCTGTTCTTGTTGGTGTTACATTAAGTGGCCCAGCGGTTTCTGAAAATTCATTATTAGATATCTCACCATCAACACTTGTAGTTGTGTTAAAAGCAAAAGTAAACATTCTAGTTGGATCATTAGTAGGAGCACTAAAATATATATTATTATAATAATTAGTTGTTGTGATAATGTTATAATAACCTGAAGCACCTGCTTCTAAAGCAAAATAAGGTCCTCCATTAGCGGTTAGTTGTCTATCTATACCATTACCATCTTTTACACTATCAATCGTTACACTATCAATGTCTCCTGGAGCAATATCAACTCCAAATCCGTTTTGTAAAGTAAAATCATTATTTAATATATCAGCTCCATCATCTAAGCCTTCATTCCAGTTAGATGTATTAAAAGTAGAGAGTTCTGAAGCACCTCCAGTTGAATTTAATATCAAAGTATTTAAATCACTAAGAATTCCACTTGAAGACGTTTCCCAATATAAATCTAATAAAGATTCTACTGGTTCTGTTTCATATATAGCTAAATACTGTGCGCCTGGTCTAATTAAAGTACCTAAATCAGGGTGATCAAATCCAGGATAAAAATCTAATCTATCATTTTCTAATACAGTTATATTATAAGCCGCATTAGTAGCATCTACTACACTAATGGTACCAGTACTTGTTGTAGCGCTTGTGTAATTTCCTACATATATACCTTCAGAAATCCCATAACCTACAATCCAAGAACCAGCTGTTGGGGTTCCAATAACATTCTTTAATAAAATAGTACTAGATGAAAGATCAGTAGAGTTAAAAGTTAAAAGAGTATTATTAGCTAACGTTACTTCTTGGCTTAACGTTATATCACCACCTACATAAGCGGTCACATAAACAGTTCCTATTATACCTGAACCAGTAACAGTTGAATCTACTGCAATATTACCAGTAACATTATCTATAGCAAAAGTAGTAGCAGTTACTGTACCTACCGTATCGGTTTGAGCTGTTCCTAATTGTAAATCTACCAACCCACTAGAGTTAGCGTAATTAGTTGTTACTGTTTGCCCAATTTGAGCATCTGTACTAATTTTAGCTACTAAAGGATTAGAAGATAAAGCATAAAATGCTCCGTAATTATCTGGCCTAGGTGGATCTGTAGGGTTATACCCAAATAAATCATCTAAAGTAGAAACTGTAGAAACAGTATCTGTAGCTCGACCTGGAAAATAAGGAGTATTTGTTTGACCTATGTTTTGAATAATCGCTCCAGTATATGTAGGAGCTGTAGATGTGTTCTCTACTCTTCCAAATAATTGAACAGAACTTCTAAACTGTTTTTGAGTTGGTCCTAGTTCTGTTAAGTCTCTAGGTACTTTGTTAATATTATCATTTATCAGAGTTGTAAACGATGTACTACCTAATTCTAGAGTTTGATCCTCTGGATATGATGCAATAATTCCAGGTAAATATACATTATAATATTCTTGTTCTGTTTGTTTAACTACTATTTTATACGAATACCAACCTAGTGGATTGTAGTTAGCACTTGTAGAGTCCCCATTATATATTCCAGGCCATTTGGTAATAGGATTGAAATTATTAGGAGTTATAGGGTCATTAAATAAGACTTTAAGAGAATCTCCAGGCCAGTCTTCTGGCTCTATACCGGGACTATTGTAGGCTGAATATACAGTATCACCGATAAACGAAGAACTACCTATTGTAGAAACTGTATCGTTATTAGATAAAATAACTGTAGATTGTCTACCATACCTATCAGATAATACTACTCCTACTTGATAATTTCTATTTTGTTTTAAATTATGATTAGGATATTCTACTTTACTAACAGTTTGTGTATCAGGGCCAACAGCGGTAAAAACCAAAGAACTTGGATCGACCAAAGTAACATTATTATTAAGGATTAATGTTGTACTTAAATTACCACCAGTAACCAACGTGTTAGCAGGAATTGTAACCCCAACTGTAGAACTTGTAACTATACTTCCAACCATTATAGTGCCTACAACTGTTCCAATTGTAATAGATGTTCCCGCGGTTACACTACCAGTTGGCGCTGTAGATGTCGCTGTACCGTCTTGTAAACTAAATGCTTCTTTTTCATCAACAGCTACATTGTAATTTAATGTATCTTTAGGAGTATGTTTGTTTTGATAATTTCCATATATTACTCTATTACCTGAGACTTCTTGTGCTAATGCTCTTACTGGTATTTTATCTGCTACTCTAGTTAGTTCATCACTAGGAAGAGTTTTAAAAGGTTTTTGAGATAAATAAGTATAATCATATATTAAAGTAGCCGCGGCAGCTGTAGCAATATCTGCTACTGGAATAGTCTCTATAACTTTTACAGCCAAACCATCAGATTCTTTATATAGAATATCCATTTCTGTAACCTTAAGACTAGTTTCTAAAGCATTCCCTGCAAATGGTAGTGGAACTCTTAATTGAAGTTTATCTACTTTGTTTTCCATAAACCGTACAATAGTACTTCTATAACTATCTGTTTGATCATCTTTTTTAGGTATATCATCTCCATTTTCTACATACATGAAATATCCATCTTGTTTAGGTATAAAAGCTTCTTGAGTAAATGGAGCCATAAGTGAATACTCTCCATTATCAAATTTAAATCTATAACTAAATCTCACAAATTTATCCTCTAAGTAATCTTCATCACCAGCATAGGATTTATCATAAAAATAATTAGGATTAAATACTAAAACTGTATTATCATTTAAAGCGGGTAAATTAGCAGAAGCTGTTAAAGTATTAGTACTTGCGTCATAAGAATCTACAGTTCTAGAAGTAGATGTCATTGTTCCATCACTTGCTACATAATAAATAGTAGCACCTGTAGCACTATAAGGACTATCGACATCAGGTCCACCTCCGTCTAAAATATTACCTTTAATACTATCTATTACTATATCAGGTGATCCTCCAGCAAATCCTCCTGGATCGTTAACATTAGCTTGGCCTCCATTAGGTTGATACAAACTAGTAACATCTTGCATAGTAGTTTCATAAGGAACAGCTGCAGAAGAATGAGCTGATCGCCACAAATACATTGCAGCATAAGGATTGTATTTAGCTACAGATATTTGATCTTCTGTAGTATAATATCCAGCTGTAGCGATAGCTGTATCCCAATTTATTACTCTAGGTTGATTTCTATTATCTGTCCAGTATAATAAATTTTCTAATAAATTTATTCCATATATAGGATTAGTTCTGGAGAAATTTAAAAAAGCTCCAGATACTAAAAGAGTAGTAGTACCTACACTGTTTGGATTAGATGAGGCAGTAAATTTTACTATAGCATTGTTTGCGGTAGTAGAATAAGTATAATTACTAGGAACAGGATCTGTATAATCAGTTAAAAATAAATAAGCTGAACTATCACTCTCATTGGTTACATACCCAATACAATACCAGTTTGCACCAGTACCTGTTGCAGTGTCAAAATTAATTTCTTCTTTATTTCCTAATACATTTTCTAATGAACCCACATTTGGACCCTCAGATTTAGCAACTTGTACATTAGTAGCATCTCTATACTCTCCGTTTGGTAATAAACGAGCGTCTAGGTCTTTATTTAATTTACTTTTAACAAAAGTATTAATAGTTTGTGCCATTAAATTTTAGTGTTTAATCCATTTAGACTTGCCTCTCATTACTTGAATAAATTCTCCAAGTTTAATCTCTGATAATCTTATTTTTGCATTTCTTAATGCAGCATATCTATCTTTTTTATATCTTTGTACTATAAATTCTTGAACGTTTGCTCTAGTAGCTAAGATATTATAAGAAATACTTTTATACATAGCCTCTTCAGCCATTTTAGGAACTCTAGTGTCTAAGTCATATGCTAAACCATCTGACACGTATTCTAATATCATAAGTTTATTAGCTAAATTACTAGAAAAAGTAAATTTACCTTCTCTTTCATTTACTCCAAACCATCCATTTCTATTAGCATATTTAGTATCTAACCCATATAATTGTCCCCAATTCCATGGACCATTTAATCCATAAACTGATACAGCGTATTCGTACCAACTATCCCACTGATTCCATGTACCATTTAATAATCTAACATTTGCTTCCTGCCATCTTTCTTCAGTAAGAGAAGTTCCTTCTAAGTCTTCACCAAAATTATCTTGTGTAGGTATTCCTTTGTCATCTTGTAAAGGAGTAGAATAAGGATTAGTAGTTAATTCGTTAACAGGTAACATTCTACGTTTAACACCCATAGCATCTATCCAAGATAAGTTAACATAATTAACATAATCTTGCGGAATAACTAGAGATAAACTTTCTGGAATATTTAATTCTTGAGATTTAATACTTTTTAAAGTATCATAACTAAACTCTTGTAGTGATCTTTTTGCCCAAAATACTACATCAGATTTTTTTACTGTTTGTATTAGTTTTCCATCTCCTACATAACCAACCATGTAATTATCAATTATATCTCCTAATTTAAGATATTGGTAACCCCCATAGTTATCTTCTACAGCTTGTCCAATAGCTTCTTCAGCAGGAGTATCTCCATACATTCCACCATCTAATGTTTTAAGTTGAACTATAATATAAATATCAATTCCAGGATTACCAGTAATAGTTATAGTGTTGTTAGTAACTGTATACGCCGCGGTGTATTCACTCCAACTACCAGGAAAACCTGTTGTACTAGTATATAATTTAAAATTATTTAGAGCATAATTTTCTTCAGTAGGATCATAACTTCCAAAAACTAAAGCTGTATTAAAAGTAGTAGTAAAAGCTTGGCCAGCTGTGTTTCCCGCATCTCCTCTAAAGCCTTGTGAGCCTTGATAATATTGTTGATTAGTTTCTGTTATTCTTGACATTTTTTATTAAGATTTTTCGTTTACTTCTACTTTTTGTGCTTCAGCTGTAGCAGTTTGTATAACAGTAGGATCATTTATAATAACCCCTGCATATTTTAAAATTTTTGTGATAATATTAGCTTGTTCTGATGTATCTAATTGAAAATCAGTAGAAGTTCCACTAGTATAAGTGTATTGTCCTAACGTACCAACATTGAATCCCCATACTGGAGATGTAGGTTTTAGTACACAATTAGCTGATACACTATCTGGTTTAGGAGATATTTTTAATAAAACCTCTGGAGAAGTCGCAGGAGCTATTGTTGCATTGGTTATATAAGCCAAAGGATATTGACTTGTAGGAGTAGTTAGTTTAGATTTACTTATAGTAGTATACTCTTTTTTACTTACTAATTCAGTCATAGAATCATATCTAGGATTAGTAGTATTGTAGATAGATGTAATTTCACCTATATTATATAATGAACCGCTACCGCTAAAACGCCACGCATCATTGTCTACATTATAAGTAAAAGCTTGACTACTTTCAAAAGGATATAGTTTATAAGCGTTGTTTTTAAACACGTTAAAAAACTCTGTATCATTTTGCATGTTTTGTTGATTGGCACGGTTTAATTGATTGCCATCTGGAAAATATGATTCAAATATTTCTTCTTGTACTTGTGTAGCTAAACTATTAAACTCTCCGGGGTTAATATATCCTCTTTGTTCTTTGTTTAATATGTACAAGACTGTTGTATATACTGTATTTATATTTACCGCCATTATATTTTTTATTATAATACAGAGGTGACGTATGTCACCCCTATATTATTATTACTTGTTATTTAAGTTTTTTATCTATAGATTTATAGATTTCTACACCTTCGTCAGTTTTTAAGAAAGCCGCAAATGCAGAATATGGGTTTTCATCAAATGGTACATTCATTAATTTTCTATTATTTGATCCCCATGTAAAAGTTCTTTGGTCTTGAGATAATCTTATTATCCCCGCCTCAGTTGCTTTAATAGCTGTATTCCTTAGTTGTACGTTCTCATCTTGTATTAATGCTAAGAACATTTTAGGATTAGATTTTGCGAACAACAATAAGTCTCTTTTTATTTCTTTAGAGGCCATGCTATCTACACTTGATCCTTTTTCAACTCTTAATATAGCTTCAGCGTGATCTATGTCTATAGTTCTAGCTGCATTTAAAGCGTCAATTTCTATTTCTAATTCGTCTAATTCAGTGTTAGCTACTGCTACTGCACTAAATTCATAATAAATTCTATCTTTTAAAGGGTGATATAAAGAAAGTAATTTTTGTAAATTAGTCTTTTCTTTTGGAACTCTTAATTCCCCATCTTTAAACATAATATGACCCATAGTTGCTTCTCCTTTTTGCTCATCAGCTAATGGAGAGTCTTGATTGGTTGCATATCTAAGTTCTCTTTGTTTACCACTTTCAGGATCAAACCATAATAAAGAATGTTTTTTAGTATGTTTTCCTGGTATAGTTAAAGTTAATGGATTATCTTTTGTTTTTAAAAAATAAATTCTATCTTTTATTTCCCAGCTATCTTTTTTAACTGGTTGTTTTTTTACTTTTGGTTTTTCTACCATTGCTTCTGTTTCTTCAACAAAAGCTTTTTCATTTTTTGCCATAATATAATATAATTAAATAGTTTATAAAAGTAATAATTACCCCCGTCAATATAACGAGGGTAAGAATTACATTTGTTGAATCATTTAGATTCCTTTGAATAATACAAAGTTGTTAGCAGCTTGCGTCACTAAACATCTTTCTGAAAGGAAGTTAACTTCCATTGCATCAAGAGTAGATGTGAAAGCACCACCAGCAGAACCAGTTAACCAAGATTTCATTCTTCTATCATCACCTTCAGACGCTCTATATCTTACATGTAAGAAAGGTCTACGGATGTTAGTTCCTAAAATTTGATCATAAACTGTGCTCGTTCCAGCAGGAACTAATACACCTTCAATTGAATTGATACCAACGATACCACCTCTTGTAGAAGCGTCGTTTAAGTATTTCCAATCAGTTTTATAGAAGTCATAAGAACCTCTTCTGAATCCAGAGAATCCAAGATTAAGTGCCATTTCTTCTGAATTTTCAAATAATCCAAAAGCAACACCTCCATTAAATCCTGCAGATACACCAGCTAGCATATCATCAAAATCTAAAGCAGTTTGTCTTTGTAAGAAAAGCATGTTTTCTTCAATAGCACCCTGAGTATCTAGGTTTTTAAGAATTGCATCAAACTCATCAAGTCCAGCAGCAGCAGTAAATCCTACTTCTACATTTCCTCTAGCGTTGATAGCAGCAAATAAACCTTCAGTACCTGGTAAAGCAGCTGTTTGATAAGGAGCAGTACCACCCGCAGCGTTTGCGTTAGTTTCACCTTCAACCATTGCCATTTCTAAGTAATCTTCGAATCTTAATCTAGTTTCAGACTCAGCTTTTAAATACCAAAGGTATCCAGAAGCACCATCTTCAGTAGCAACTTCAACCCAACCGATTTGAGCCATATCAGATCCAGTAACAACGTACTGACTTCTAATTATAACTGGTGAGTTAGAATATTGTGTGAAAGAAGGGTCTACACTTAACCTAACGGCAGAGTTAGTTCCAGCTAAAGCACCTGCAAGTGTTGTTCCTTTTGTATAATCAGAACCGTACACAAACATTTTAATTGCTCCAGCAGCTACACTAAATCCTTGAGCTGTTAAAGTCGTGTTTGGATTAAGACATTGTACTACAACGTTACCACCAGCACCAGCAGTAGTTTGAACAACTATTGCTTTTGCTTCTAAACCGTTATTTGGGTCTAGAATTACAACTGTATCATTTACTGATATAACGTTACTATCTGCACCTGCAACGGTAACGGTAGAAGGATTACTTCCAACACCACCACCAGCGGCTTGAGTACAACCATCATAAGCTATGTGTAATCTATTTTGTTCAGACCAGATTACTTGGTCAGAGGTCATAGGCATTTCTGCCCCAACCATTCTCAAAAAGCCAGATAACGTTCTGTTTCCATAACGCTCTACTTCTTGTTCGTAAATTTCTGGTAAGTATTGCTGCGCAAAATCCCCTGCTCCTGCAGCACCATCAAATACTAAATAATTTGAAGGGCTAGGAGTTTGAATCTGTGACGGAGTAATACTTCCAAATTGTGGAGTTAAACTCATAATTTGTTAATTTTAATTGTTAAATTTTCGTTTTTTGATTTTCAATTTTGTAGAATCTGAACCACTAATCGATTTTACTTTTAAACCTCCGACAAAAACTTCACCTGTGTTTCCTTCTCTTGCTTTCACATCAGAAAGATTTTTAGACGTTTTTACTACATCTTTTACAGCGTCTGCTTTGCCTTGTTCATAAAAATGACTGGCGATTTGATCTACATTTTCAGCAGCATAAATAGCTTTATGATAACCAATCGGGTCTGTTATATTGCCTTCTCCATCTAGGAACTTCCCGATTAGATTGCTAATGTTTGATTGATTCTCCACAACAGCATCACGATTTTGAACATTGTACTTGTATTTTTTATCTCCAACTGA
>Ga0080013_1002072_pt1 | contig 24625 bp, 33 predicted proteins | sample ETNvirenome_6_85_FD_69236 | JGI IMG/M metagenome (GOLD analysis project Ga0080013, IMG submission 69236) | Marine viral communities from the Pacific Ocean - ETNP_6_85 (SPADES assembly) (version 2) | ecosystem: Environmental > Aquatic > Marine > Oceanic | place: Pacific Ocean | collected 2013-06-19
ATTAGCTAGGTTCATTAGAGGCTCAGCACCCCTTCAAAAGGTCCGATCGGGCGAAAAGGTGAAAGTATTTAATTCTCTATCTCCTAGAAATAAAGAGCAGGCATTTGCTATTAACCTACTTAGCGATGACAGTATTAGCCTGGTAAGTCTTGTAGGTAAAGCCGGTACCGGAAAAACCCTAACCGCCATAGCCGCCGGCTTAGAATTGGTATTGGAAAAGAGTGGATATGATAAGCTTATTGTGTCACGGCCGGTAATGCCTATGGGCAAGGATATTGGCTTCCTTCCAGGCACCCTAGAAGAGAAGATGTTGCCATGGTTAGCGCCTGTGCAGGACAACTTGGAGACCCTACTTTCAGGCAAAGAAAATTTTAAGATGTTCCAAGAACGAGGGATCATTGAGATTGAAGCCCTAACTTACATTCGTGGTCGCTCAATCAATAACGCTTATATTATTATCGACGAGGCACAAAACTTGACAATGCACGAAATAAAGACTATTATTACTCGTGTTGGTAACAATACAAAGATTGTACTCACCGGAGATATCGAGCAAATCGATAATGACTACACTGATGAGACTTCAAACGGATTAGCGTATGCAGTTGAGAAGTTTAAAGAATATGAGATATCAGGACATGTCACATTGGTCAGAGGAGAACGCTCCAAGATCGCAACGTTAGCATCTAAAATTCTATAAGAGGTAAAAAATGGAAAAGATAAAAACAATGGAAGAAGCAATGCAGAACCCCGATCTCTCAGAGGTTGTGGAGATAGACAATGAACTAAAAACTTTTATTGTCGAGTATGTCGGAAAGGAATTGCAACCAGAAAGCGAAGAAATCACAGTGGAAATGGTTATTGAAGTACTTGCTTCCCACTTCCCAGAAGTTGTTTTTGCTCTTGCTGAAGAGAATTTTATTCGAGGATATCAACAGGCCACCGATGATCTAGGGGAGCCTGCGGAACGTTGTATCGACGCTGCAGACACTCCTTATGACGAAAAGACGAACTTTGATGTAGAAGGATATCACCAATGGAAGGGCCCCGATCGTGACTAATTTCTTTGCTTTATATGGGGGCAGAATCGAGGTTTTTGTTCAAGAAGAAACCAGGTTTGACTTTAAACAGGCTCTAGAGAAACTTGAAAAAGTCATTCCTAGTTATTTCCTCTTGCAAGGCATTGACGTCATTTACGTTGGCGATTTTGCTGACTTAAAAGATAGAAACCTAAATGCAGCGTACGCCGATGGGGCAATCTACGTATTGCCTAACCAGTCTTCAGAGCAAGACTTTTTAGACGATATAGTGCACGAAGTCGCTCATTCGCTAGAAGAACGCTTCACCGGTTTCATTTATGGAGACGGGAAGATCCAACAAGAGTATGAAGAAAAATACTTAAAACTAATTGGCCTTATGGCAAAACAGGCGCAGATAGGGATCCCGGAAAAGTTCCTTAAAAGTGTCCCGTTTGAATATGATCCAGAATGGGATGAGTTTCTATACCAGACTGTGGGTTATGATACCTTGCACCTTTTAACGCCAGGGTTATTCGCCTCTCCATATGGGGCGACCTCTTTGAGAGAATACTGGGCAAACGCATTCGAACACTTTTTCTTGACAAACGCCGACGCATCTGCTAGAATATCACCACAGGCGCATAACAAGATAAAGGAGCTAGATGACCGAGCCAAAGCTACATAAACCACACATTTCTTTTTCCGAACTTTCCAATTGGCATAAGTGCCCTTGGTACCACAAGCTAGTATATATCGACGATATTGCCGGCTTTAAGGGCAATGCCCACACCGCTTTTGGTTCCGCCGTGCACAACACAGCGGAGCAATTGCTTTTAGAGAGCGTGCAAGACCCCATTCCTTATTTTCAGAAGGACTTTGCAAAGCAGATCAGACAACTACAGGAAGACGGTGTAGAATACGATGAAAAGCTTGTAGAACAGATGAAAGCACAAGGTGAAGATCTTGTCGAACTCATTCTACCTGCTCTTCGCATCGAATTTGGAAGTTTTGAACTAGTTGCCGTGGAGTATTCTCTTTACGAAAGCTGTAAAGAAGATCTAAAGATCGATTATGACTTTTCCTTCAAGGGTTTTATCGATCTCATCATTAAAACTCCAGACGGCAAAACTCACATCCTTGATTATAAAACTTGCTCTTGGGGATGGAAAGCAGAAAAGAAAAGCAGCAAGATGACAAACTACCAGCTGGTTCTTTACAAGCACTTCTATGCTAAGAAATACAATATTCCATTAAAAGACGTAGAGTGTCACTTTGCTCTTCTTAAGAGAACCGCAAACAAAAACCGGGTAGAGATCTTTAAAATCACTTCAGGACAAAAAAAAGTTGATAATGCTCTTGACTTTACAAGAAAAGCAGTTTATAATATTCATAAAGGATTATACATCAAGAATAGATTGAATTGCACCTATTGTGAATTCAAGCACACAAAACATTGTCCGAGGTAATATGACAGACAAAATTAAGATTCTAACAATATCAGATATGCCGCTTTCCCCATCCGGCGTTGGCACTCAAACAAAGTACGTAATAGAGTCTCTCCTTAAGACAGGAAAGTACCAAGTTGTTTCACTTGGTGGGGCTATAAAACACCCAAAACACGATCCCATTAAAACTGAAGAATGGGGCGACGATTGGGTCATTTACCCGGTTGACGGGTTTGGAACGCCTGATATGATCCGGTCGATTGTGAGAAATCACCGACCGGATCTTTTGTGGTTTATGACAGACCCTCGCTTCTTTGGTTGGCTTTGGGAGATTGAAGACGAGATTCGCTCTCAAGTGCCGATGGTATACTATCACGTCTGGGACAACTTCCCGGCGCCCCATTACAATGAGAAGTTTTACAACTCAAACGATGTTATTTGTGCCATTTCAAAGGTTACAGATGCTGCCGTAAGGGAAGTCGCACCGGACGTTGAGTGTCACTATGTGCCGCATGCCGTCGACGGCGACATTTTCAAGCCTTTGCCGACGTCTGATACTTCCGATCTTAGGAAGGAACAGCTAGGGGATTCACACGAAAAGTTTGTATTCTTCTGGAATAACCGAAATGCTCGGCGCAAGCAATCAGGTACCTTGCTGTTCTGGTTTAAGGAATTCCTAGAGAGGGTCGGAAAAGACAAGGCGACTCTTATTATGCACACAGAACCAAAAGACCCAAATGGTCAAGATTTAGAAGCAATTGCTAAGAAGCTCGATATGCACGAAGACGGCCAAGTGTTCTTCTCAAAGCAAAAATACCCACCGCAGATTCTTGCAAATATCTACAATATGGTCGATTGTACCATCAATATCTCAGATGCTGAAGGATTTGGCCTAGCAACTCTCGAATCCCTGTCTTGCGGCACCCCAATTATCGTCAATATGACCGGTGGGCTCCAAGAGCAAGTTACGGATGGCGAGAACTGGTTCGGAATAGGCCTTAATCCTTCCTCAAAGGCCATCATAGGCTCTCAAGACATTCCTTACATCTATGAGGACCGGATCAACAAGGAAGACTTCATAGAGGCTCTCACGAAGATTATGGAGATGCCCGAAGAAGAAAGAAACGCACTTGGAGAGGCCGGCCGAGAGCACGTGATCAAGAACTACAACTTCAATGATTTCTGTGAAAAGTGGCCGGCGCTCTTAGAAGACATTCATAATCGATATGGATCTTGGGAAAACAGAAAAAATTATTCAACTTGGACATTTGAGGAGGTAGCATGAAGAAGGTATTAGTTAGAGGCCCAGCCCTATCACAATCAGGGTATGGAGAACACACACGCTTGGTCCTCCGCTCGCTTCGCTCTAGAGAAGAAGAGTTAGACATTTATCTCCTCTCAACAAGCTGGGGCGCAACAAACTGGATCTTTGAAGACGATGAAGAACGAGCTTGGCTTGATTCGCTCATCCAAAAGACAGCTATGTTGATGCATCAAAAACAAATGCCCCAACCGGACGTCTCGATCCAGGTCACAATACCTCTTGAGTGGGAGCGTATGGCTCTGACTAACATTGGCGTGACCGCAGGCATCGAAACCACGAAGGTCGCCGGAGAGTGGATCGAGAAGGCAAATATGATGGATAAGATTCTAGTTCCATCTCAGTTTGCTCGATATGCTTTTGACGAGACAACATACGACGTACAAAATAGTCAAACTGGAGAGATCACCAAGGGCTATAAAAACGAAACACCTATTGAGGTCATCCCTTATCCAAGAAAAGACTGGGACTTTAAAGACAATCCAGAATCGATCGAGAACCAAATCTCTTTCGAAACAGACTTTAACTTTCTTTCTGTCGCCCAGTGGGGGCCACGCAAAAATCTTGAGAACCTAGTCAAGTGGTTCATTGAAGAAAACTTCGATCGAGAGAATGTTGGGCTAGTTCTTAAGACAAACCTTGCAAAGAACTGTGAAATAGATCGCATCCATTGCGTCGAGAGGCTTAAGCAACTTCTAAATCACGAAGACTACAAAGATAAGAAGTGTAAAGTATACCTTCTCCATGGATACATAACAGAAGAAGAGATGGCACGACTTTATCGCCATAAAGACATCCACGCCTTTATTACAACAACTCACGGCGAAGGTTTTGGGCTTCCTCTTTTCGAGGCAGCACAAGCAGGCCTTCCTATCATCGCACCGGCATGGTCAGGGCACACTGACTTCTTGACAATGCCTGTGAAAGGAAAGAACAAGTTCATCCCACTCAAAGTAGATTATGAGATTCGACATGTCCAGAAAGAGGTTGTATGGGACAAGATTATTATTGCTGATTCAATGTGGTGCTTCCCAAAGGAAGGCTCCTTCAAGATGAAGATGCGCTCGATGATGGACAATCATGGCGCAATGCAAAAGAAAGCCACACAACTCGCAGACTGGCTCAAAGAAAACTGGCCCGACGAAGAAGAGACGTTTAAGGCGTACATCAAAGAGACGCTTAACAAAGAAAGATTTTCCGGTAATTACGTCCTGAACGACGAAGACATATTAGAGTATGCATAACAAAGGTATAGTTTTTATTTCTGATTTCTTTGCCGATCAAGCACTTGGCGGCGCCGAAATCTATGATGATATTTTAATTAAGGAATTAGAAAAAAAAGATTTTAAAATTGTAAAATTTAATAGTAAAGACTTTACAAAAGCATATTTTGACTTTTATTTAAAGCATGATTTTTATTTTCTATTTTCAAATTTCACTGCTTTAGATAAAAATTTAATAAATTACATACAGGCATTTAAGAACGCTTACTCTATTATTGAGCATGACCACAAATACGACGCAAATAGAAACCCGGGAATCTATAATAAAGAATTTAAAGTTCCGGAACATCTTATTGTTAACAAGTTGTTTTATCAAAATGCAAAGAATGTGTTTTGCCAATCTGTCTTTCATGAAGAGATAGTAAACAAAAACTTAAATTTAAAAAATACAGTTAATTTATCTTGTTCTCTTTGGAGTGAAGAAGCGCTACAAATTATTAAGAGTAATTTAAATAACAAAAAAGATACAAATTTAATACTTAAAGATTTAAATCCTATTAAAGGCTTTAGACAAGCAGAAGCACATTGCAAAGAAAAAAACATTGAGTTTGCTATACTAGAAAAAACAAATTACAATGATTACATAGCTGCTCTTTCAAAAGCAGAAAAGTTTATCTTTTTTCCACAAACGCCAGAAAGTTTTTGTCGTGTGGTTTTGGAAGCGAGGATGCTTAATTGCTCCTTGTTAACAAACAAGATGAATGGATGCACACACGAATCCTGGTTTTCTAATCTAAAAGGAAAGGAATTAATTGATTTTGTGTCGAAGACCAGAGATAAAGTTGTACAAAAAATTATTAATAATATATATCTAGAAAAGAAAAACAAAGAATCTGATCTAACAGTTATTCTAAACTGCTATAGACGGCCAGACAATCTAAACATGCAAGTTAAAGCGATAAGGGAGCAGAGTTGCCCCCCGAAACAAATTTGGCTTTGGGTTAACGATCACGAAGACAACCATGGCTTTGATTACGGCTCCTTAGACGTTGATAGGGTGTTTTTGAACAACTACAATTGGAAGTTCTATGGACGATTTGCAGCTGCGCTTTTAGCAGATACTGATTATATTGCAATCTATGATGACGACACAGTCCCAGGTGGTAATTGGCACAAAAACTGTCTTGAGACTATGGAAAAAGAAGAGGGGATCCTAGGCTCGGCCGGCGTCATACTTAAAAGTGATAAATACACTAACCACGATAGGTGTGGATGGCCAACGAAAAATGATAAGCTAACAGAGGTCGACTTAGTTGGTCATGCATGGTTTTTTAAGAGAGAGTGGCTAAGCTTGCTTTGGAAAGAAAAACCCTTTACTTGGGAGAATGGTGAAGACATACAGTTTTCTTCAATGGCAAAAATCCATGGCGGAATTAAGACGTTTTGCCCGCCACACCCGCCGAACGATCAAAGCATGCACGGATCAATTCTAGGAAACGAGCTTGGAATTGACTCAAAAGCAACATCAAATAACAACGAGGTAACACACCAGCAATTCTTCTCCGAAAGGGATCTATGCGTGCAAAGTGCGCTTAAGAATGGCTGGGTAACAGTCAACGAGCTTACTTAATGATTCTAGTATCTTTTGGAACAAGGCCAGAGTGGATAAAAATTAAACCAGTGCTCGACGCTTTTGTTGCTAACGAAATTCCACATAAAGTACTTTTTACTGGCCAACATGAAGATTTAATAGAAAATGTTCAAAATTGTTTAACACTTAATATTGAATCTGGCGACAACAGGCTAGATTCTATAGTCACTTCGATTTTAAACAATAACCAGATATTTGATCGGATCACAGCTGTAATGGTGCAAGGGGATACGACGTCGTCTTTCGCTGTTGCCTTAGCTGCCTTCCATCGGAACAAGAAGATAATCCACCTAGAAGCAGGATTAAGGACATATAATAAGAATCATCCATATCCAGAAGAGTTCAATCGGCGTTCTATTTCGGCTATGGCAGATATCCATCTTTGCCCAACAGAATTAACAAGACAGAATCTATTAGCTGAGAATTTTAAAGATAATATTTTCGTCGTCGGCAATAGTGTATTGGACAACCTGATCGATTACAGGGTGACGGAAACAAATAAAATTATAATTACCTTGCATAGAAGAGAAAATCATGATAATATTAGGTTATGGTTTGAAGAAATAGAAAAGATAGCAAACCACCATCACGAATTGGATTTTTTTATTCCACTGCACCCCAACCCGAATGTCGCACAACACAGAGACATCTTTAAAAAGGTCAGGGTGATAGAGCCACTACAATACGATCAGTTTGTAACAGAAATAGCTCAGTGTAAAATGATTATAACGGACTCCGGCGGGATTCAAGAAGAGGCATCTTTCCTTGGAAAACATTGTTTAGTATGCAGAGACACAACAGAGCGTCCTGAATCTCTAGGTGAGTACTCAACGCTAGTTCAGATACAAACCCTACATACAGCCTTTGAGAAGCAATTGAGAGCGGATCCGTCAACGACACAATGCCCTTTCGGTGACGGCCAAACATCTAAACGGGTCGTCATGATATTGAATAAATTGAACAAAAATGAAAGACTTTACTAAGGCTTAATGGCGACAGAACTAAAAATGAAGAAAGTAATCACATTAAAAGACCTAGAATCCAAAGAAGAAAGAGAGAAGTGGTGGCAAGAAGAAATCCAGGAATGTAAACATTGTTACAGAATTCCGGGCTTCAACACACTGACCCCGGTTTATTTCACTAGAAAGCCGGTAAACTGTGTCGACATCGGTGCTAATGTGGGAACTTTTTCTTACTATGTATCAAATATATTTAAAAATATCTATTCTTTCGAAGCGATGCCCGTAACATTTAATTCAGCAAGAGAGAATCTAAAAGAAAAAGATAATATTTCCTTGTTCAATTTGGCAGCTGCGGCAACAACTGACTTGAAAATAAAGATATATAAAGACATATCAGGACTATCTGGAAATTCATCGATCTATGATGTTAACAGTACGGGAGAGTATGACTTAGTCACAACTATTTCTTTAGAAGATATTATTAAGAAAAATAAAATTGATTTTATTGATTATTTAAAAGTTGATTGTGAAGGAGCAGAGTTCGATTTGCTGATGGGTAAAGACCTTAGCAAGATCTTGTTTCTGACATTGGAGCTTCATCCAGGGTTCATAGGTGAAGAGAATTCTAAAGAACTAGTAAAATACTTAAAAGCTTTTTTCTCTTTGGAATTTAAAATTGGAAATGATATATATTTCTTTAAAAATAAAAAACGATGAAAGATTATACTAAGGCTTTTAATACAATCTTAAATAAATTAAAAAATAACGAGAATTTTGCTTTCACACGATTCTCGGACGGTGAACTTTTTATCTTACAAAATAAGAAATTAGTTTTAGCTGAGAGTCATTACATAACCGGTGACATAACAGGCGCCAATAAATATACAGAGGAAGAACAAAAAGATTTCAACCCAGAAAAAGACGGCGCCCTTCGTAGTCGACTCATAGAAAGCTTTAAGCATAACCAAGATAATTATTATAAAGGCATCTGTACTTCATCTGATGCACACGTAGGTAAAGAAAACTTCGAATGGATGGTAAATTTTCTCGGTGGAGACCACCCTAATCTAACATACGCAAACCTTTTGATCAATGCCAATTATAAAAGGTTTGTAAAAGAGTTAATACCTATATTTTCGAAAAGAGAAATAATCTATGTTGTAAATAAGCTAGCTAATGTTGATAATCTTCCTTTTTCTATTAATAAAATATTCCCAATCGGCTCGAACTGCATGATCAATGATTATGATAAAGTAGATGAAATCAAAGAGTATATTAACACGAATGATATTAAAGATGCAATAGTGCTTTGCTCTGCTGCTTCATTGTCGAATGCTGTAATATATGAATGCTTTAAAGAAAACAACAATAATACTTTCTTAGATATCGGAAGTTGCTTGAATCCTCTATTAGATTTGGAAGGCTGGAAATATACTAGAGGATATCTAACTTCCTATTGGTTAGGACACAACAATCACTATAGTAGTCAGAGGGACACATGGGGCTAGATTTAGTAAAAAACAACTATGCATTCTGGGAGTTTATTAGATGCTTAAGAAACATGGAAGCTGTTAGGCAGGGTTTCATAGAGCAAAAAGAGATTTACCCCGAGCAGCACGAAAGGTTTATGAAGTCCTATTCTGATTGTTTTTATATTTGCTTAGTTGATAAAGAGCCCGCCGGTTACGTGGGGGTGATAGACGATGACATAAGAGTTGCAGTCCATCCAGATTTCCAAGGAAAAGGAGTCGGTACATTCATGGTTAACGGCTTAATGGAAATGCACGAAACAGCATATGCTAAAATAAAGCTAGAAAACACAGCGTCGATAAAGCTATTTGAAAAGTGCAATTTTACAAAACGCTATTACATAATGGAAAAAAATGAGGCATAACCCATATGGGATTGTAAAGATGTTCGAAGAGACAGTGGCAGATTACTGCGGCTCCCCGTATGCTGTTTCTGTTGATAACTGCACGGACGCTCTCTTGCTATGTTGTGAATATATGAATGTTGACGAGGTGACAATCCCCTCAAAAACATACTTGTCAGTGCCTCAATCGATTATGCATGCCGGCGGCTCTGTCGCTTTTAGAGATTATAAGTGGAAAGGAATTTACCAGCTAGAGCCATACTCTATATATGATGCAGCAAAAAGATTTACGAGCGGGATGTATATACCGGGCACATTAATGTGCCTTTCTTTTCACATAAAGAAGCATCTTAAAATTGGGAAAGGCGGAATGATACTGACTGATGATGAAGAAGCAGCTGCATGGTTTAGAAAAGGCAGATACGAAGGAAGAGGTGAGGTTATGTATCACGAAGACAACATAACTATTAGTGGCTGGAATGCCTATATGACACCGGAACAAGCCGCCCGAGGCTTGATGCTGATGCAAAACTATCCAGAGCATGTAGAGGACCTACCAGAAGAACCAGGATATAGAGACTTAAGAGAGTTTTCTTTATTTAAAAATATAGAGGTAGTAGAAGAATGATTACTTTTTCACAACTTGGATCTCTTGGAAGGCTTGGAAACCAGTTGTTTCAATATGCAGCGTTACGCTCTCTAGGGCTAAAGAATGGCTATGATGTTGCTATCCCAAATCCTCAATTAAAGAACTGGCATGGTCAAAAGTGTTTGCTGGACAGCTTTAATATTGAAGCAAAAAGATTAAACTCACCGCCTAGAGTTCTTTGTCATTATTACGAGCAAAATCCTTTTATTGTTGATAAAAACTTTTTTTCTTTAAAAGATAATACTAATTTAACAGGATTTTTTCAATCAATGTTTTATTTTTCAGAGTATGCTAAACAAATAAAAAAAGAACTAACACCAAAAGATTATTTTTTGCAACAAGCCAAGGAAGAAATTCAATCTTATAAAGATAAGTTTAAGTGCGACATTGTTTCTATACACGTTAGAAGGGGAGACAATGCGGATAATACAGATCCAGGTCAAGTTGAATTAAATAATTTTTATTGTAAGCAAGGAAGTGAAAAAATTGATCCAACTAGTAAATATTTTTCCTATATTGAAAAAGCAATGTCTAACTTTACCAACGTTAAGTTTTTAATTTTTTCCGGAGGAAATAGAAAAGGAAACAATAATGTAACAGATATAGAGTGGTGCAAAAATAGTTTCATTGGAGATCAATTTTTATTTTCTGAAAATAAAACTGTAATGGAAGATTTTTCTTTAATTATGTCTTGCGATCACAATATATTATCTCATGTTAGCTCGTTTGGGTGGTGGGCAGCCTTTTTAAATAAAAACCCCGGATTAACTATTGCGCCAGTTAACTACCATCCAGACATGTCCAACTACACACACAGAGAGCAGTTTTATCCATCTCACTGGAAACTAGTTTGATAGGAGGTAAAAAATGTCACTAATTTTTGATATTGGATTTAATAATAGCTTAGCCGCAGCTTTTAAAAGTGAGAGAAGAGTAAATTATGGTATGGTTTGGTGTAGATGGTGAAGGTTGTTAGGAAGAAAGGCGGAGAACGGTGAAAAAACTTTTTATTCTCTTGACTTCCCGAGAGAGATGAGCTATACTATTGAACATAGACCTAAGTTTTATCTAGAGGAGTAGATTTTAGTATGATTGTAGTACACAAAAAAATAGGAGAATATCCTGATGTAATAAATTCTTATTATGAATTAGAGAGATTTAGTGATGGGAACAGAGATAAAGTTTTTTTTCAGGGATATTTAACTAGCCGTGACGAACCCCTTAAGGAAATATACAAAGATATTACAATGAGAATATATCTTAACCTAGAAGCACCCTGTGCATTTGCTTCTACTGTTACCTCCCTTCAAGAACAAAGTTATTTTACACATGTTTATACCTTGTGTCCTTATACTTGTGAGTTTATGAATTCACACCAATCCACTACAAAATTTGTCCCAATTCCCTTTCCGTTTAGGGGTTCTTGCTTTGATGAACTAGACACCAACAAAACATTAGATGTAATTTATATGGGGACAATGATGTGTCAAGAACACGCAGATATAATTGAATTGATGAAACCATACAATTATAATTTTGCATCTATTTACCCAGCTGGAAACCCCACTATGTGTAATGTTTCGAGCCAAGAGAAGTGGCAAACCCTAGCAAAAACAAAAGCCTCTGTTGCAATTAATATGTGCCCCTTAGAAGAACATCATATCAATTACATTAAATCAAACGAACATTGGCATAAAATTGAAGCATTCAATAATATGAAATATGGATATATGCCACAATTCAAACCAAGAGTCATTGAAGCAATGTGCACAAAGACGGTGAATCTAGTTAAAAGAGACCCTTGGAATGTTATAGAAAATTGGTTTGAAGAAGGAAAGCACTTTGTTTATTGGGACGATATTTCTGACTTACAGGCTAAAATGAAAGACGTCACAGAAAACTATCATAACTACGAGTCTATGGTTGAAAGTGCATACGAACGGGTACAAGATTTTGAAATATATAAGATGTTCGATATTATGAAAAAAGGAGAATTGGTAGTATGAACTTAAGTGATAAAAAGGTACTGGTTACTGGTGCGAGTGGGTTTGTCGGTAAAAACTTGGTAGATAAATTAGATTTCGAACTGTTGTCTCCTACTCGCCAAGAATGCGACCTGACAAAAGAGGATTCGGTTGCCGAATACTTCGAGAAAAACAAACCAGAAGTGGTTCTGCATATCGCAGGCAGAGTCGGTGGTATTTTGGCAAACAAAACTTACCCCGCAGAATTTTTCTACGACAATGCAATGATGAGTATTCTTATTACTCACTATTCTTATTTGCATGGTGTAGAGAAGTTGGTAACTCTCGCCGCAGGATGTGGATATCCAAAGCACCTAGATGTTCCTTATAAGGAAGACGAATTTTGGGATGGTTTTCCCGATGAAAATTCTTATGCATATTCTCTTGCAAAGAAAAATCTAATCGTTCAGTCTTGGGCGTATAGAGACCAGTATGAATTTGACTCTACTGTTCTTCTTCCCGCTAACCTATATGGGCCACACGACAACTTCCATTTAGAAAATTCACACGTTGTCCCTGCACTTATCAGAAAGTTTATTGAAGCAAGAGATGAAGGAAAGAGTGAAGTAGTTGTTTGGGGTGATGGTAGTGCTTCCCGTGAATTCCTATATGTTGATGACACCGCAGAAGCAATTATCAAGATGGCAGAATCTTGTACCGAAAGTGGACCGTTCAATCTTGGAACAGGTGTTGAGACATCCATCAAAGAATTAATTGAAACCATTCGAAATTGTGTTGGTTACGAAGGAGACATCGTATGGGACACTTCAAAGCCAAACGGACAACCTAGAAGATTTTATGATATGACTGAATTCAAAAGAGCAGTTGGATATGTTCCCTCTACTCCACTGTCCGTAGGTATTAAAGAAACAGTAAAGTGGTACGAGGAGAACTATAATGTTGCAAGAAGATAAAATTACAATACTTATTCAGGGTCCATTAAACACCACAAGTCTTTCTAATGTGGACGAATATTTAAAATTCGGGAAAGTTCTTATTTCTCATTGGGAACAAGATGAGATCAAACTTCTTGACTCAGTTAAAGATAAACCAAATGTGAAAGTAGTCTCACAAAAAATGCCAGAAAGGGACGAATGGGAATCAACTTGGGACGGAGACAAGGGAGTAGGTTCTACCTTTCCTTGGGCGTGGATATCCACATATTTTGGGTTGTGTGAAATCGACACAGAGTTAACAATAAAAACCAGAAGCGATGAAATGTTTACCAACCTTCAACCCATTATTGACCTTCATCTGCAAACAGAAAAGATAGTGTGGGGAAATGTATGGTGTAGAAAATGGGATTTAGAGCCACATATAGTTGGCGACCATATGTTTATGGATAAAACAAAAAGACTGAAAGAGGCATATGAAACAATATATGAAAGTAATGACCTTCGTTATCCTAGGGTTTGTGCAGAACAAATATTATCAATAGCCTATCTTAGAACTATAATGGGCGGAGAATCTAAAGAAGATGCTATGAATGCTTACGAATTTATTGATATAGATGAATTTGATGATTGGTTCGTTAGACACGGGACGATTGGTAGAGAATGGAATAAAAAAGATTATAGTGGATGCCTGAATGTTGAATATACCCCTAATGGAGCAAAGGACACAGAAGAGGTTTTTAGAAAATATGTTTGAATTACTGATATTAGATGTAGATGGCGTCTTAACAGATGGCACAAAGGAATACGATAAAGAACATAATGTTCTATCTAAAAAGTTTCTTTGTAAAGACTTTACTGCTATCAAACGATTTATTGCCGCAGGCATTCAAGTAGTAATGATTTCTGGTGATGAGTGGAATCGGACTATGGCAGAAAAACGGAATATTGATTTTCATTGTTCCCGTGGAAGTGATTTAAGTTTAGATAAATCTCGATACCTTGAAATGTTTGCAAAGAAATATAATGTAGACATCGAAGATATGGCATATGTTGGTGATGATTACTTCGACCTTTCAATGTTCCAAGCATTGAACTTTACTTATTGTCCCAGTGATGCACCAGAAATCATAAAGAAACATGCAAAATATACTTTCAGTAATGCCGGTGGGCAAGGTGTGTTGGTTGAACTATATGATTTTTGTGTTCAGGAATGGTTGAGCGATGCGACTCCAGAAGAGGTTGCAGAATTAGACAAGCAAGAAATTTCTAGCAAGGAAATGAGTTAATGCATTACGATATTTCTCTTTATGGACACCTCACGGTGGACCATGTATTTCATGATTTTGAGGAGTCAGTAACATTGGGTGCTATGGCTAATGTCTGGAATGCATTACTCAACATTAATTCCGATATTTCTGTCAAGTTAAATCCTGTTGCAATTGGAACTGCTGTGGTATTGGTGAACAAAGAAAAAGGAATTCGTGTCGGACGAGGCAATTTAAATTTAAAGAACAGAAAACCACAAATATCAAAATCAAATTGGCATCATGTGATGTATTTAAATCAACTCAAAGACCCATCTTTTATAGACGAAATAGAAGATGGTATTATCTCAGCAGATATAACAGCAGGACCTATGAACATTGAAGAATGGCTTCCAAAACTAGATTACCTCTTTATATCTGATGAAGATCTTTTTATGGATATAGACGAACTAGGAAAATTGGTAAAGGGTCATGTCATTTTGCACTATCCTTCAGGTAGTTATGTTACTGATGGCGCCAAATCGTTTGAATCATTAACCGAAACAGTAGAAGGGCTTGATGTTTTGGGTGCGGGTGATATGTTTGCCGCAAGTTTTATCTTGCAAAATATTACAACTAATGATAAAATACAAGATGTAGTCGACTATTCACACGCAACAACAACAAAACTGCTACTAGAAAAGAACAGGAAATCTATATGAGATATAATATAATTCTGCCGATTGCAGGACATGGACAAAGATTCATCGATGGTGGCTTTGAAACTCCCAAGCCACTTATCGAAGTGGACGGAAAGTATCTCGTAGAGAAATCTATGGAGTCAATCGATACAGAAAATGCCAATCTGATTTTTGTGGTGAGACAAGAACACATTGACACTTTCCAGATTGATGAGAAACTTAAGGATAGATTTGGCGAAGATATTCAAATCATATCGGTTGACTATACAACAGATGGTGCTATATGTACTTGTCTTCTTGCTGAAGAATTTGTAGATAACGATACACCATTGGCAATCTTCACACCAGATTGTTATTTCGAGCCACATATCAATGTGGATGACATCGATGAAAAATATGATGGTTTGGTTTGTGTGTTTGAATCGGATAGCGATGCACATAGTTATGTAAAACTAGACGAAGAAGGATTTGTTACTGAAGCAAAAGAAAAAGAAGTAATTAGCAACAATGCGGTAGGTGGTTTCTATTACTTCCGAACAGGAAAAATGTTTGTTAATTATGCAAACCATATGGTAAGGCAAGAGAATATGAAATCAAAGGGCGAGTACTATATCTGTCCTGTGTTTAATCTCTTGCTAGAAGATGGACTTAAGATAGGAATAGACAGAAATAACGAACATATTATTTTAGGAACTCCCGAAGATTTGAAGAGACACATTTATGGGTGATGTAAACCTAAAAAAGAGATTACTAAAATTGTTATATGACCACAAGGAAGAACATGTGGGCAGTTGCTTTTCGTGTATTGATATTATCGATAATATATTTGCAAACAAAAAAGAAGATGACATCTTTGTTCTTTCTAATGGACACGCCGCATATGCACTGTATGTGATTTTGGAAAAGTACTATGGACACGATGCAGATATGCTCGTAAAAAAGCACGCTGGACACCCAAACATCGACCCAGAGAATCACATACATTGTTCGACAGGTAGTTTAGGACAAGGAATAACAATCGCAGTCGGAAGTGCAATTGCAAGTCCGAATAAGAAAGTGCATGTTACAATTAGCGATGGTGAATGTGCAGAAGGTTCTGTTTGGGAAAGTCTTCGTTACATCGAAGAAAAGAATCTTAAAAATATTGAGATTCATGTGAATGCAAATGGATATGCATGCTACGACCCTGTGGATGTAGATTACTTGGAAAGAAGATGTAAAGCATTCCTACCAAGAATAAATTTCTATAGAACAAACCCATCTCCTCTTTCATTCTTGAGAGGAATTGATGCCCATTATATGAAATTGACCAAGGAAGAATATGAACAGGGTTTGTTGGAGTTGGATAATGAGCGTTAGAAAAAAATTTACTGAATTACTATACAAAGAAATGGCAAAAGACCAGAGAATCATTCTTGTGGTAGGTGATTTGGGTTGGAAGCAATTTGACCAACATAGATTAACTTATCCGGATAGATTTATCAATGTTGGAGCCGCAGAACAGTTAATGGTCGGCGCTTCAGTTGGAATAGCATTGGAGGGGAAAATTCCTATCTGTTATTCTATGACGCCGTTTACAATCTATAGACCCTTTGAATTTATTCGAAATCATGTTGACCACGATAAAATTCCTGTCAAGTTGTTTGGTGCAGGAAGGAACAAAGACTATGATTGGTTAGGATTTTCTCATTGGGCGCATGATGATAAAGAACATCTATCAGGATTTAAGAATCTTCAAAAGGTATGGCCTAAAGATGCAAATCATATGGAAAAACTTTTTAAAGAAATAATTTATTCAACCAAACCCTATTACGTGAATTTGTCGAGATAATTTTATGCCAGTAATAAGCGATTCTAATTTTTGTATAGACAGAAGACACTTGGACTTCAAAATAATGGACAAGAATGATTATATTTCTGAAATAAGTCACTATGGAAATGAAATTCATCCACAGTCCGACCAAAAATATATTTTCATTTGTATTGCTAAGTGTGCTTCTTCCAGTATAACCCATGCCCTAAATCAAAAGGCTTATCCCGAACCAAATTTTCATCACATGGGAATAAAAGAAGTAGAAGAATTAATGCCATTTATTGATACATCTCAATATTTTAAATTTGCATTTGTAAGAAATCCGTGGGACAGATTAATATCATTATATAAAGATTTTAATAATCAACGAATGCATCCCGAATTTTTGCAAGTTTCTGGATTGGTTAAAATAACAGATGGCACAATTTATCATGATCACACTGACTTTGAAGATTTTTGTTTTAAGTTTGCCAACTCAGAATGGTGGAGAAATGAAGCACACCACAAACCACAGTACGATTATCTATACATTAATGATGAATTGAAAGTAGATTGTGTTGGCAGATATGAAAATGTCGTTGAGGATTGGGGTAAAATATGCGAGAAAATAAACTTAAACATCCCCATTGGACATCGGCGAAATAGTGGCGCAAAAGAAGATTATAGAAATTGGTATACTGAAAAATCAAGAGATTGTATTGCAGAAGTTTATAAAAAGGACATAGAGGCTTTTGGTTATGAATTCTAAAGAATGCATTTTAATCAGTCAAGTTTGGTTAACAGAAGAAAGAATACCATTCAGAGATATGCTAGAGATATCTGTTGAATATTGTAGACTTCTAAATCCAAACGCTTATATTATTTTATCGGGAATGGGAATACAACCAACCGAAAAAACTTTGAACCTTTGTGATGGTATATGCTGGAATGATGAGATAATAGAACCAGCAGGTCAAGGATTTCCAATCATGATAAGCAAAGGACTAGAACACGCTAAAGATGCAGGATTTAAAACTATTTTTAAATTCAGAGGCGATGCAATCATACTACAAAAGGATATCGTCAAACACTGTGAATGTGTCTTGGAAAAAGAGAATAAAGAACTTCTTATCACACAAGAAACAACAAGAGACCGGTGGATAGGAGATATGGTTCTTTACGGAAACATAGACCTCTTGATAAAAATGTTTAACACAGAAACTTGGGTGCCTAATTTAAGCGGAAACGATTCACTCGCTCAAAATTATATTAAATTAACTGGCTATACTAATGAAAATTGGACCTCTTTATTAAAACAAAAATGTAGTTTTCGTGATATCCCTTTCTTCAACTGGTTAGATTTAAGAGACAATTATGATCACAAAGATCTTTTCAAAGCAAATTTAAAATATTTGAAAGAAAACAATTCAATCGATATCAATTTTAAATATTCTGATTTCTTCTATGGGCGCCGCCGAGGGATACATTTATTTGACGAAAATAACAATCCTCAAACAGAAAGACCATTATACGCACCTTGGATGTACGAAAGGTTTTTTTACGAATGATAATTATTGCACATCGTGGAAACATTAACGGCAAAGAACCAAACAAAGAAAACTCTCCAGAATACATACAGGATGCCATTTCTTTGGGTTATGGTGTGGAAGTAGACATATGGGAACTAGAGGGCGAACTGTGGTTGGGTCACGATAGACCTACATATTCAATAGAAACAGATTGGTTATTAAAAAGGTCTGACGATTTATGGATACACGCCAAAAATCTTGAAGTGGTAGAAATATTAGCAACAACCAACCTTAATTGGTTCTGGCATAGCAAAGATAAAATGACATTAACAAGTAAAACTATTCCTTGGTGCTATGGAGGAATTTATATGAAAAACGGAATAACTGTAGAACTAGGTATACCAAAAGAAATTCCAGAAAAAATTCTAGGAATTTGTACAGATTATGCTAAACTCTGGTAAAGGAAAATAAAATGTTTAAACTGTCTACACCAACAAGAAATAGATTAGTCATCACTGGCGGGTTAGGATTTATAGGCTCAAATATTGCCAGAAGTTATGTTAAGTCTGGTGAGTTTGATGAAATTGTTTTAGCAGACAATTATGATAGAGGCTCTGAAAGAAACATAGAAGACATCAAAGATAAGGTGGAGATACATTCTTGCGATTTAACTTCAATTGAAGATGCTATTGAATGTGCACAAGGAGCAGATACAATAATCCATCTGGCAGCAGTTGTTGGTGGGATTGGGCTATATGAAAACAAACCATTCTCTGTTGGATATCAAAATTCTTTAATTGATATTAATATGCTGCTTGCATCAGTATACGCAGGTGTAAATAATCTTTTCTATGCAAGCACCACACATGTATATCCTCATAATTTACAACTTACACCAGACGCCCCTCCACTAAAAGAAAGTGATGCTAAACTTGGTGGCCAACTTTTATCTTATGGTGTAGAAAAAATGTATATGGAAAATATGCTTTCTTGGTTTGTTCAAGAAGAAGAAACAGATTTGAATATTGCAATTGCACGATACTGTGGCATTTATGGACCCAACCAAGATATCGATTTAGAAAATGCATCTTTAATTCCTGCACTTTGTCATAGAGCAACGTTGTATCCAGAAGAACCTTATTCCATACGAGGCGATGGAAAAGAAACTAGGTCATATTGTTATATTGATGATGCAGTGGAAGCAACAAAGATGATGATAAATAAATTAAAGACAGAACCGTTTGTTGGTCCTTATAATGTAGGTTCAGATGTAAAATATACAGTAAGAGAAATAGCAGAATTGATTGCCAGTATCTCTGAAAAGGGTATGGATGTTACAACTCGACCAGAAATAAAAGCAACAATTCTTGGTCAGTCGTGTGATTTGAGCAAAGTAAAAAATGAATTGGGTTGGTACCCAAAGACATCTTTCAAGGATGGATTAAAAAAGGTATACCAAAATGTATGTGAAAGGTTAGAGAATGAATAATAGATTATATTTACCAACTTTATCTGAATTAATAGATAGATTATCAATTGCGCAATTAAAAGAAGTTTTTATAACCGAGCACAAGAAAGAATATGCTGATGAGATATCAGATATCGTGCATGATATCCAACTATTGTTAGAAGCAGGGGATCCCATCACAGCCGAGACCGTTCGTGCTATAATCGTTTTATCTCAGATGAACCTGCATATCTGGCATAATGAAGCAAACTATAGAAAAGGTATCAAAGATGGAAATAATCTAGAGTTAACTCATGGCCTCAATGGGATAAGAAATGTGGCAAAAAACAAAATTCAAGAAGTTAACGGCGGCCGTAAAGACTACAAGATTGATTGTTTAGCGGCTGATTTCAAGGACTGGGATATATCATGGCCCCCAGCAGAGAGTGGAAAATGAGTAGGATCTTAGTTGTTGGTGACAGCTGCAGAGATATTCATGTATATGGGAGTTCCCAGCGACTTTGTCCAGATGCCCCCGTACCTGTTTTTATACCATCTCATGAAAAACAAAACTTAGGCATGGCCGGAAATGTTTATCAAAACGTAACTTCTTTAGGGATCCCGGCAATAATAAAAACAAACAAGATTTTAATTGAAAAAAAAAGATTCGTGCACGAAGAGACAAACCATATGTTTCTTCGGGTCGACTCCGGAGAAGCAAAAATTGAAAGAATCCAAAATTTAGATCGTGATTTCTTATCAGGTTTTGAGTTGATCATAGTGTCAGATTATAACAAAGGTTTTTTGCTTGAAGAAGATATTAAATTTATTTGTGATAATCATAATTTGGTTTTTATCGATACAAAAAAAACCATAGGAGATTATTGTAAGGGGTGCAAATACATCAAGATCAACAAGCACGAATACGAAGCTTCGAAGGGGTTCATTGAAAAAACAAAATGGGCACAGGAAAAAGTAATCGTGACTCTTGGTTCTGGCGGTTGCCGGCTGGGCAAAACACACTTCCCAGTTGGGAAGGTGGAAATTAAAGACGTCTGTGGTGCTGGGGATACCTTTTTGGCCGGCCTGAGCGTTGATTTTTTAAAAAATAAAGATATCACTTGTGCCATACAATTCGCAAACGAGTGCGCAACAAAGGTTGTTCAGACAAAAGGAGTTAATACAATAAATGAATTTTAACGAGTACTATAATAAATACTTATCTTTACATCAAAACTTATGGTGTCGAAGACTACACGTGCTGGGGCAACTTGCAACAATATGTTATATAACTTATTGTGTTATAACATTTAAGTTTTTATTACTATTATTAGCGCCACTAGTTGTGTATCCTTTCGCTTGGTCCGGGCATTACTTTTTTGAGAAAAACACCCCTGCGGCCTTTAGAAATCCCCTATTGGCGAAAATGTCTGATGCAGCTATGTTTAAACAGTGGATCATTGGAGAGATAGAAAGATGAAAGTAGTAACAACAGATTTTGCAAAAAAATTAAATATTCTTATAACCGGGGGTGCTGGATACATAGGAAGCGAGCTGGTTGACTTCTTTCTCAAGGAAGGTCATACAGTTAAAGTTGTTGACACGTTAGAATACGAGCCAACATCTTTATTGAGGTATGTTAGCGATGATAATTTTTATTTTAAAAAACTGGACGTACGCAAGAAAGAATCCTTCCGTGAACTATTAGCAGAGGCGAACGTCATTATTCCTCTTGCAGCCCTGGTCGGGTTTCCTCTTTGTGAGAAGAGGGAGCGGGACGCCGTTGAGATTAACTTCGAGATAAATAAATGGATATCAGAAGTTAAAAGACCAGAGCAGATCTTGATCTATCCGTGCACCAACTCTGGATATGGTGCTAGCAAAAGCGGAGCCATTTGCACTGAAGAATCTCCCCTAAACCCGGTTTCTCTCTATGGGAAAACAAAAGTTGAAGCAGAGAAAGCTTATCAAAATACTGATGGCTGCTGCACACTTAGATTGGCAACTGTTTTTGGGCCATCAAGCAGAGCTAGGACGGATTTGCTAGTTAATAATTTTGTTCTAAGGGCGCTCAAAGACAAGGTTTTAGTGCTTTATGAGTGTGAGTTTATGAGAAATTATGTGCATATTTGGGACATATGTCGTGTTTTTCAGTTTGTTATCAACAATTGGGACAAATGTAAAAATGAGACATTTAACATAGGAAATGACTCTATCAATATGAACAAATTACAATTAGCTAAAAAAATTCAACAGCATATACCGGTTGAGATCATAAAAGCTGAATTTACTCAAGATCCGGACAAGAGAGATTATATTGTTAGCAGCCAAAAGCTTTACGATCTGGGCTTTGAATGCAAATATGATCTAGACGATGGTATCCGACAGTTGATTAAAATGTACAAACTTATCGATGAGCCATGGTATGGAAACTATTAAGACGGTTTGGACAAATGGATGTTTTGACGTCCTACATCGAGGCCATATAGAGCTTTTTAAGTTCGCTCAATCGTTCGGAGAGCGACTTGTTGTCGGGGTTGATACCGATGGTAGGGTTAGAGGATCCAAAGGCCCCAATCGGCCATTCAACAACCTGCAGGATAGGGTGGCGATGCTAACAGCAATTAAGTTTATCGATGAAGTAAAAGTTTTTGATACAGACGCCGAGCTTGAAGAACAGATAACACTTTGTGGTGCCAAAATAATTGTTGTTGGTTCTGATTATAAGAATAAAAAAATTATAGGTAATAATTTAGTTGACAAAATAATTTTTTATGATAGAATAAGTAGATACTCAACAACTAAGATCTTAAACGGACTATGAAGACATACGTATTTGATATAGATGGCACCATATGCACAAACGTTGATGGCGTGTACAAGAATTCAGAGCCACTACAAGAGAGAATAAATGAAATTAATAAACTATTTGAAGAAGGTAATACTATAATTTTTCAAACAGCACGAGGAATGGGGCGAACTTGGAATAATGCGACCGAGGCCCATAAACTGTTTTTCACCCTTACACAAGAGCAGTTAGAGAGTTGGGGTGTTAAATACCATAGCTTATTTCTAGGTAAGCCATCCGGAGATGTGTATGTTGATGATAAAGGAATAAATGATGAAGAATTTTTTAGAAATGCACTTTGTCCCTAAAGGTTGGGGTTATGAAAAATGGATTGTTAACAAAGAAGAATATTGCGGAAAACTTTTATTTTTTGTGAAAGGAAAAAGGTGCTCTTGGCATTACCACGAACTGAAAGATGAAGTCTTCTATATACAGTCTGGAAAGGTCCTGGTTAAATATTCTGAACAGAATGACACCGAGAAGGCAGATGAAGTCGTGCTAGAAAGAGGAGATAATTTTCATGTGCATCGAGGTCTAAGACACCAGATGATAGCGTTAGAAGACACTGAATTGTTTGAGTTTTCAACTCAGCACTTTGATGATGACAGTTACAGAATAATTAAAGGTGATTAAATGAAGATAGTTATTGTAACCGGATGCCTGGGCTTAATAGGATCACACGTCACTAGAAAGTGCCTGGGTGAAGGGTGGAAAGTGTTGGGCATTGATAAGTGCTCATATGCCGCAAATCAAAATTTAATTTGTGAGTTTAAGAAGCACAAAAACTTCTCTTTTCTAAAAGAGGATATAGCTTCTTTGAAATACCTACCAGATTGTGACTATGTTATTAATCTTGCTGCTGAATCACATGTAGGAAATAGCATTGTCGACAGTAATGATTTTCTTCATTCAAATATTAATGGAGTTAAAAATCTTTTAGACTTAATTCGTAATAAACAAAAAAACGTTTTCAACCAACCGGTGTTACTGCACTTTAGTACTGATGAAGTATATGGAGATATTGTTGAAGGAGAGCATTTTGAGACGGATGCACTGAACCCTAGTAATCCTTACTCGGCATCTAAAGCAGCTGCAGATATGTTGATAAATGCCTGGGCGAGAACTTATAACGTTAATTATGTTATTGTAAGGCCAGCAAACAATTATGGAGTAAATCAATACCCGGAAAAACTAATACCAATCTCAGTTAAAGCTTTGGAATTAGGAAAAAGAATAAAACTTCACAATGAAGGAGAGCCGGTTAGAAATTGGCTTCACGCTGAAGATACTGCCGAGGCTGTGTTAACAATCATTAATTCTGGCAAAGTAAATGAAATTTATAACATTTCAGGTAATTTAGAACAAAAAAACAAAACAACAGTTCAAAAAATAATAAACGCTTACTTTGGCAAAGAATCGCCTATAGAGTCGTATGTTGATCTAGAGCACACTAGAGAAGGACAAGACATCAGGTATTCTTTAAATGATATCAAACTAAGGCAATTGGGGTGGAAACCGCAAAAGCAGTTCGATGAAGAAATAAAAAATATAGTTAATTTTTATAAAATTAACTTTAGATGGTAACAAAGGAGAAAATCAATGCAACTATCAAATCAAGCAGCCGGAGCCCTGTTAATGGTTCTACAAAAGTGTCTTTGGGAACAAATAGATATCATGGACCTTCTTAACGATATGGTCTTTGAAATGTCTGATGACGGGCTGGTGGTCACTAATCCCCCTGTCGTCTCCGGAGATCTAGACGAGCTTAAAGAGGCAGAGAATGTGGAAGATTGAACAATGCCCATCTACACTTACGAATGCAAAAAATGCGGCTCGACCTTGAAGGCAATGCTCGGACCAGACGAGAACCCAGCCACTTGTACAGAGGTGTCTGATTGCGCCGACGAGGGCGAAATAACAAAATTTCTATCTAGAGTTAATATCCGAAGAGCCGCTGAGGAAACGTCAAAAAAGACTGGCGAATTAACAAAAGATTACATT